>JABLTK010120388.1_pt1 | contig 24569 bp, 24 predicted proteins | sample 7160131 | NCBI WGS metagenome assembly JABLTK01 (sample SAMN14651221, study PRJNA627086) | human gut metagenome | isolation source: feces | host: Homo sapiens
CTCCGGATGCCGGCAATATATTGAAAAAACCGCGATTAGTAATAGTATTCCGTTCATTTCAATTTGTCATGGATTTCATTTATTCGTCAGATTCAATGTGTCCATTTCATTTGCAAACACTTCTAAACGCATTTTATACAAATTCGTCTTCGCTGTCAATAATGAATTATCCCTCTCCCAGAACTCTTATTGATTGCTTTTCGATCCCATCATTATCATACTCGACTATTTGGCAAAACTCATCTAAAAGACTCTATCAGGATCTAGACTGTGTCTTCTTTCTTTCTGACATCCTTTTACTATCTGGGTCATTAGATTGCAGCCGAATAAAAGGGGAAACATTTTTGTTTCCCCAGTAATAGCTTCATTATTCACAATTTCGGACCACAGGTAAGAGTAGTCGGAGACTTTCACCGACCAGAAATAATGGACGTCACCGAGCCTGTAGAACAAGTGAATGAGCCTACACTGCCTTTACCGCAAGAGGTTACTGCACCGCTACTTCCTGAGAAACCTCAAGAAGACAGTGATGCTAATGCTAGCGTTGGAGCTTCTATTATCAATATGACGAACAATGTGCTAGGTTCAGGTCTTGTAGCACTGGCATACTCCATGAAGCAGGTACAAAATATATAAGGTGCTTTTATGTAGTGTTCACTAGTTCCTGGTATCATTCTTTTGACACTTCTAGCGGCTATTGCCTGTTTCTCTCAGATTATCATTACACGGAGTTGCCGCATTACGGAGAAGTACACCTATAAGGAGATGGGAAATGTCTTCTTTGTCGTGGATGTTCATTTTTAGTCTATATTTGGATCTTGCGGAGGTATTACTATTTCATTTATCATGTTGTGTTATACTTGCGGTTCTTGTATTACATACTTTGTCATTATTGGTTTGTATTGTGTTATCTGTTAACATACCAGGTGACTTTTTCTTAGCGGTCTTTTCCTTCTTCTTCCCCAGTGTTGCTATTCTACAGAGTCGAGCATTTGTTGTAGGAATTATTTGTGCTGTTTGTGTCTTCCCATTGTGTATGATGAAGAGTTGGTTGTTATTTCTCTCCTTTCATGACTAGCTGTGGATTCGCTGAAATATGTCTCTATGGTATCGATTATTTCTATTCTTGTTACTGTGGGTGTTGTATTTGAGCAATTTATTGTCGATCCAGTTGTTTCTGACACTGTGGAGATTTGGCACATTACTCCCAATCTGTTGGCTGTGATCCCTGTTATGTGTGTGTCGTTCAATTGTCATTACAACGTCCCTCGTTATTACTATGTTCGATTGATGCTACTGAGTGATGTATAGGAATTGAAGGACCGATCTCCAGGACGTATGTGGATGACTTCAATTGGCGCTTCTTCGATCATTCTATTTCTGTACCTAGTGGTTGCTCGTGAGTCCTGTGATCATTTCTAATGTCCAGTTAGTGGTTATCTGAAGTTTGGAGCATCTACCGTCGGAAATATTCTGAACAATTTCCCTATGGATTCTGTCATTCCTACAATCGCTCGTCTCGGTTTAGGTTTCGGTATCATTTGTCACTTTCCTATTGCCTATTTCGCTGTGCGAACGAATCTTCATCAATTATTCTGTTCTGTTCGAGAGTTCCACAGTCTTCCTCTTCGACTAGTGTAGGTGAGCAGAAATTGCATGATAGATAGAACTGCTGTAGGTGTCCTCTTGCCAGCAGTTACTATAGCTGTACTTCAAACCAAAGTGGAGAAAGTGATTGGTCTGAATGGCTCTCTGTTCGGATCACTCATCATGTTTGCTATTCCTGGACTTATGTATCTTGTGTAGGAGAATAAGGAGGAGATGAGGAGTAGGATTACTAAGGGTCGAGAGGGCTTAGTCAGAAAGAAGATTGAGGCATGGTTCATGCTGATTTTCGGAGTAGTTATGTGTATTTCGGGAACTTATTTGAATGTAATGAGCCTCATTAATGGACATTAGCACATTTTATGTTTCCTGTGTTTGTTAGATACCAAGAGTAAACAAGTGGATACAAAAGAAAAGTATAACAATAAAAAAGCGCCGAGAAGGTGGATCGAACACCTGACCTTATGATCTTCAGTCATACGCTCTCCCAACTGAGCTATCTTGGCTTCTATAGGTGATATGATATAGCTACCTAAAAGGGTTATTTTCAATCTCATTTGAATTATTCTCCTCTATTCTATTGTTACTGGAAATGGAAGAAGATGAATCGCAATCTACAGTCAGTACCAGTAACAATCCAAAGAATTTGGAGCAAAGACAACTGTATGTCTCTTGAGAGAGAGCTAACCCTAGATTTGAAAAGACAGAAATCTTAAAATCAACATTCTCGATCGAATCAGATTGTATATGATGTAGTTATGCTTCATGGTTCGTAGTTGTAGCTGTTATTGGATGGAAAGATCGTTATGTTGGTGTCATTTTCCGTAAATCTATTTTACATTGTGAGATTTCTTCCAATGGGCTGCAGAATCACCATTTGATCGATGTTCCAGAATCAATTGATGTAAGAATATTTTGCAGCTACACCTTATGCTAAGTGCGGTTGTTATGATGAGAATGGATCGTTTCTAATTGTTGGTTGCACAACAGGTCGACTTCATGTTTATTCGCTAAGTAGTGGTCTTTTATTCTCTCAGACCATTTTTAAGAGTGAATCAAACTCTTGTTTTGAGACCATGCAATGGTTGTCAAGCAATAGTCTTTTAATAGTGACAAAGTCATGCCAACTCATCCTAATTTCCAATCTGGAACTAATGCAGATGGCATCCATTCTCTGTACTGATACTACTTCGCTGTTGTCTCTTCGCGATAATATTCAGATTTCTGTATATGATTTCCGTATCTATTTCACATCAATAACGTCTCTCTGCATTGTATACATCCTTCAATGTACTCATGAATAGGAAGAATCTCCTCGTATTCTTCTTGGAGGAACAGGGTCTAATGCTCTTCTTCGTCTTGATTTGTTGCCTGATAAAAAGGTGATTCATCAAAGTATTCCATCTCGCTTCTTCCATTCTTCTGGTATCAAATGGATTCAGTGTTATGGAATGTGTATTACTATTCTGACATTGGAAGGAGATTTTTATGCATTACGGGCAGATTCCCTACTTCCAATTTCTCAACTTGTTGGATCACATCTTCGGTTTGCAGCAATCTTTCATTCTGTTTATTCTCTTCATCCTCTTCTTCTCTTCATTCAGGATGATGAAAGCCATCATCGCTTGTACTCTTCGTATCTCATGTTTGGAACACCCACAATTATTGCAGAAGAATGGAACTGTCCTAATCTTCATATGGTGTCAAGTGGAGTCATGCCTGTAATGATCTGTGTTCAGCCCAATTCATCCAGTTTTACTCTTCGTCTCTTTCTTCTTACAGCCTCAACATGTCATCAACACTTTCTGAGACTGCTTCAGGAACATCATCTTGATGATGCACTTTCTTTTGCACAACAACACCACTTGGACACGTCTCCTGTATACAGACGGCAGTTACAACAACTTCTTAAGCAGTGGAAGAATCTACCCCATACGAATTGGCTCACTGCTCCTCCTGTGAATTGTGACGAGATAACCACGGTTCTCGACATTGCTTCACCATCTCTCATTTTCTATGTGTTAGCATCAGAGTACCTGCCATCAGCAGCAACATGTGAACAAATCCTCCAGTATGCTGCAAGTCATTGTAAGAATGAAGAGACTCAGATTCAATTAGTGGAGTATCAGAAACGATGGATCCTCTTCCGACATGTTATGAGACTAGAGTCAGAAGGAAGCGTGCGAGCCTGGCAGGTGTGGCAGCAGCTTCCACTTACGGAACTTCAGAGTCACTTACTTAAGCGAGGGTTGGTTTCAGCTGTTCAGGAGATGTGGCGGTTGTATCAGAATGATGCCTCAGCTCAAGCAAGAGATATGCGAAAGTCTATAATGAAAGATTTGGCTCGCTATTTAACAGAACGTGAAGCTCAGTCTCTCTCTATTCAATCTTCTCTTCTCCAGTGGATGGAGAATGAACTATTGAAAAGTGTAGAGAAGGAAGACCAAAGACGATTCATAGAATGGGGTTGTGAGTTCATTCATAAGGAGTTACAACATCTTCAAGATGAAACAACAAAAGAAGTTCATATTTTGGCTGTTCTCCTTCATAACCTTCATCAAGTGGCTTCTGTGATATCTTCATTTCCTCTTATGAAGGATGATATGGGGATGCCATTCCTAATGCAAGCCATTCAATATGAACTGTATTTGAGAGATCTCTTAGAACTAATTCTGACTTATCATCTTTCTATCATTCCTTCACCGTCTGCAGAGCTTCCATCGAATGAGGAATTGGTAGTTCGTATGCTTGATTCTCTCCAAAATGTCGAGTTATTACAATTGGAGCTTGAACATCAAGTGAAGCCATTCTGTGCATGCCATAATATGAATACAGACGAAGTATTCAGTTACTATGTTCAACAAGAATTGGAAAATGTGAAAGAACTGGATTTAAGACGTGTTCGTGTGTTCTGGAATGAAATTCAGGAAGCTGATTTGCGAGTAGAAGCACTGAAAGGACTGACTCTACGTTCTCCTCCGTATGAAGAGACGTTACTTGAATTAGTCCAGGAATGTGCAGAACGAGTGAGGAAGTGAACGAAAGATGAATTGTAGAGAGATGTGACAGTTGAGAATCACAAGTTTGCTGTGGAACAAGTGAGTATGTTAGCCCTACGTAATCGTCTTCATGAAAGAGGAATGGATTCATTATTGTGTGGTGGTGAAACTGCTGCCTTTAGTATGTGTGAGATTCTGATTCATCGCTGGGTTTGACTAGGTGATGTGACTCATTCATAGGACCAACAGACACTTCGAGATCTTCATCTTTTATCAACAGTGTATGATCAAGTTCATTGGAATGACTGTCTTGTGAATCTAATATGTGTTATGTGTGAGACAGATGTGGAGATTTCTGACATTGAAACAGTCTGTGGTTTGTGTGAAGATTCAGAATCAATTCAATCAGTTATTCAGTATCTTATTATCTTGATTGATGAACATGGAATCACTGAACAGGAATGGATGAAACGGCTCCATATTCTTGAATTCCTTCTCCAATCTCATTCTCAGTCTTCTGAAGGAGTATCTCTTCTTCGCTCAGTATATGAGACATTTCACTTTCGTCTTCAGTCGGCATTCCTTCATTCGCCTCTCACAGCTTCGGATGCTCTTCTACGAGCTTGTCTTCAAGAAGATGGGTTTGAGGTACAATCAAAAAATGGTTTTCAATTTAGAATGATCTGAACACACACAATCTACACATCAGTTCATTCTCTTCATATCTCACTCTTACCACTCTTCTTCATTTCAACATGGTTGTAGCCATGTTCCATTATTGTGATGCTGAAGTGATGGCAGCTCATTCCCCTACTCCCGATACATTGCGACATCTTACCGAACTTGCGACATTATGCCGTAATTTCCGTAGAATCTCAATACAAGATACAAGTGACTCTGAAACCAAACGTCTCTTAGACTGTACCTTTCAACTCTTGCTGGATGATTTGGATTCAGCTATGTTGTCTTGTATTCATTCTCTTTCGGATCCTTCTCTCCATCTGGAAGCCCTTCTTATCCTAAAGCAAGTTCTCTGTGAAGTCTGTGTGAGTGTACCTGTCTTATTACAATTGAAAGGCAGAACAATTCTCCAAGAGTGGGAGAACACAACATCATTACTTCGTCTTCTTGCTCTAACCAAACCTGTTCAACCCTCTCATCAGCATCCCTCAAGTGAGCTATATGTGGAGTTGGGTCTATCAATGGATCGAGATACCTTTGTCTTCTTCTTTTCTTCCTTTCTTCAGCATTCCTTGTAAACAAAGAATCTTGGTGAATGACTTTTAGTGATGGTGAACACATCAATCCAGAGGCTTTTGCTGGTGCATTAGAAAGTTTTGACCGTCAACAAGTTGAATTAACTATGATTCCTCTTATTCAAACTCTTCTCAAGTCACAACCACGGTTATCACGTTGTCAACTTCATCAGAAGACTGTTCATCCTGTGGTATATCTAATTCGACGAGTGGTTCAGAGACTTCTTCAGAGTGCTTATCCAGATATGAGTGCTGTTATGATTGCCTTGAATTCCCTACCAATAGAACAGGCGAAGGAAGCGATACAGATGGAATGGATAATGAATCAGGAACAACCTAAGGCAGCTCTCCGAATCACTGAAATCGGTGTGATTTTTGGAAAAATGAAAAGAGATGAGTATCTCATAACAATGTACATTGATAGAAGGAAGAAGGAGATATGGAGATGTCAGCTTCAAGATTTGATAGGTGATACTGTGTTGTCGAGAACTGTAGTTGAAGAGAATGTGAATATTCTGATTACACACAATGATATTCCGTCTTTCATTGAGTTATGCCAGTTTGTATCAATCCCCCCTTCAACGGCTGCTTCTCTTGTTCTTACGCATTCTGTTTCAGATCCATTTGAGTGTCTATCACAGAGACTTACTTCATCTGATCTCCATACAGCTCTTCTACAATCTATTCCTCTTACGGATGGTTTAAATTATGATTTACTCACATATCTCTACTCGAAACTTCTTCAATACGGAGATGAGAATGAACAGAGTGAGGCTGAACGTATCCTTAATATTATCACCCTCATTCAGACTAATCACATTCATTCAATTAGTCTACATTCACTCTTATCTGATCCATGGACTGAATTACCCAAATTTATCACACTTCACAATTATCAAGCATATTTATTACTGTTCTCATATCTACATTTGAATATGGAGACAGTAATTATCTTTATTATGAAACAGTTGATTCAGGATCATTGTATCGTGAACTGGAGTGTCATTCAAAACATGATTGAAGGTTCTGTCACTATTCACCATCCCTGTGAGATCATTCCATTGTGTTTAGAATTCTCGAGATTGTACCAGCATCCTCCTATGTGTTATTGTGAGACGATTCCTTGTGCACGATGTATGGATGCAATTGCTGCTGCTCAGAAGGCTTCTGATCTCTCTTTGGAAGCAGTGAACACAGCATATCACAAGGATGTGACAAATGAAGACAGTATTACAGAGGATTGGGAAGTGGATACACGAAGTGCCTTAGCTCGTTCCTGTCGAATTCAGCTCTTCTCAACTATAACCGTCTATCAATTCAATCGACTGCGACTTGGACAGGATTCCATTCCTACAGGGATTCTACCTTCAGATCCAGCAACAGATTCTCAGAATCACTTCACAGACCTGTCAACGTATCTGGAGACGTTGTACTGTGATTGCATGATAGAAGCAGGATTAGTTCTTCAGAGCCATTATAAGGTGCTTGTAAGAAATCGTTCTCATCTGTTCTCGTTGCTTTATCCAACCACGGAGGAGTCACAAGCTAGCCATCAACAGAAGCGTGGAGCTTCTTCTACGGTTCTTCGTAACTGTCGACAACAAAGCTACGAGTTAACCGAGACACTATCAGATGGAAGAATGGGTGATGACTGTGTGGATAGAGCAATTCGTGAATGGGAAGCAGTAATGGGGAGCAGTGAAGAAGTGACATTTCTATTTGCTCCTGAGTCATCAGGCAGTTTGTTCACACATTCAGTATTTTATCTACTGAGTAAGGCAGGTTCAATTCCGTATCTGTCTCTCATTGAGAGAGTACGAGAGAAACTTCTGCAAAGGAAGGAAGAGAATGAAGAGTCTGTGGTATGGAGTCTAGTGTATCTATTAGAAGGATTAATTGATATTGGTTTGAATCTGTTTAAACATATTGTATCTCAATTCATACAATCTACCACATCTGCATCATATTCATTTCTCCAAAGATCACGTCTTTTAGATGCAATTGCCATTGTCATTTCTCATTTTCCTTCATCTGTCTATCAGAGACTTATCCAGCAATGTACATCAAAAGAAGCCTCTTTCTTGAATCTATCTTCTATTCAGCAACTCGCTCTGACAATGCGTATTCGACATGGTTGCCAGATGTATGGAATCCCTGTAGGAAACGATGTACTGATGGAAGTGCGGAATCCCTCCTTCTTATTAAATATCTTGCATAATCATGGTTCTAATCGAGATGTATTGAAATGGTGCACTGATATCATGAAGAAATTGAGTGTTAATGATTCCGTTGTGTGGGAATCTTTCATAGATCAGTGTCAAGTTATTCAGTATGATGAGTTGGGAGCTCAATGTGTGTTAGAGCATGGTGTATTGAATAGCTATGTTACTGAATTGATACCTCGCTTGTTGAGAGAAGAATCAACGCAGAAGCTAGGTTTGCTAATTATGCAGAAGTATCGACAGGAGTTACAGGAACAGATTCCATCGTGGATCCAACTAGTGCTTCATTCTCCTAGGAATCTCACAACAGAATCTATACAGTGTCTCTGTGATCTCCTGTTAGATCAGTCTGAATCTGTATGTCAAGAGGGAATCGAAATTCTCATTCAGAAAGGAGGGAGTCGAGTGGTACTGGAAGCAATCACACGAAATGGTCATGTTTCAACCAAATTCTGGACTGTTTTTGGGAGTGCAATCAAAGTGGAGATGACAGAAGGACAACAGGAATGGCTGTTTTACTCTGATTACTATGAAGCTATCATTGATTATTGCCTTCAAGACAAGGAAAAAGAGTGGATTCATCGTTGGATTGAATTTCACATCACTTCGAGGAGACTTAGTGAAGCTAGAAAGTTGATTGAATTCTGTGGTTGGGATGGGAGTGTAAAGGAGTATGTAGAGAAGATACTTCGTGTAAATAGAAGTGCTAGTGATTTGCTGTGCTATGTGGATATAGAATAACGTGTTTGTTACAAACAAGAGAAGGAAAAGAGGAAAATGAAAGAGTATATCGTTTAGAAACGAAATCATTTACAAGAGAATAGAGAGATGAAGGCAAATCATTTAAAGTCAAACTGCATGTGATTCCATTAAACTGAATCACACCCCGATTCCCAATATTTAATGAATGGCGCTGAAAAAAGTCATTCAGAAGTGTATCATATTGCTGTCTGTCTTGTTCAGACAGAGGTGTATCATTCAACACATACTCACATACCTCACATATACGATCTTCTAGAGTCTTTTCATATACTGCTTCCTCATCTAACAGTGATACATCCATCAATCCTTCAATCAATCCAAATACTTCCACTGCCTTCTCCTTCATCTCCTTCTCCAATCGTATCCGTGTGATTCCCATACTCAACACAGTGCAACACAACACATCTCGAATCAACTCCGTCTCACCCTCAGCCAACCCTTCTTCTCTCTTCAGCCAACCCAAATTCTTCTCGCACTGACTCCTTAATTCTCCAGTACTACCTTCTCCGAAAATGTACGCATGAAACAGGGATATGATACGAGAAGGATTTGAAAACGATGCTAACAGTTCCAACAGATGGAGATCAAAACGAGTGGATGATGAAGAGGCGCTAAGAACAAATAGAATCACGGGAATTTGATCTTCTTGTAGGAGATAATAGTAATAGGCTTTTCGGGAATTGATAAGAATCGTTCGAAACGAATGATCAAAAAAGGAAGGATTTCTGTCAATCAATGGAATGAAAAAGAGAGCCTATTTGTGACATCCCTATAATATGGAATACTTCAATATCCTGAAAAAGGCCTGATTTCTGTACCAACAGAGCTGGCATCAACGCATCAACTAATTCTCGAAGAATTCGGACATCCAGAAAAACGCCTGGATTTCGTATAATCAAAGCAATTACATCCAGAAGGAACTGAATCCGTTGCAATGGGGTGAGACGTATCTGTGTGATTCCCTCAGCCCAGACAGAAGGGAGAGAATGCGACTGAAGGAGGAGATTCTTGAATTGACCCTGAAGAGACAAAGGAAGTTGAGTAAGCATGAGGGAGAGAGAAGGGAGAGTGAGAGGCTGAGGAAGAGATGGAAGATACGAAGTGATTTCATCTGTGAGAGGAAGTGTGATGGAATGTGAGTATTGAGTGAAGAGTGATTGACATGATGGATGGAAGAGGACGAGTTTGAAGAGAAGGAAGAAAAATTGAAGAGAAGGAAGAAAGAGAACTATGATCCCGCGGGAATTGAACGAAGCTACATAACTGAGGAATTCAGTTAGAACAGAAACACTTCGCTCTCCTAGCAATACGAGTTCATGAGAACTGCAAGGTAGCAGAATATCCATAATCTGCGAAGAATCATCCTTCAGACCACCAGCCTGAGGAATGTCTTGATCAGCAATGAGTTGAAGGAAGAGAGAAGAACTGAGAATCGTAATCAGCTGTTCATTTAGAGTTGAGGAAGGAGGAAGAGACGAAGATAAGTAATTCAGAGTGTTCAAAAAGAATTGATGGAAAGAGTCTTGGAGACAACGTAAACGATGTGGAAACGAATAGGCTGTGGAGAGAAGAAGAGAAAGGAGACGAGAGAGACATACAAAGGAAGAAGATGAAGGAATGAATCTGGTTGAGAGAGGAGGAAGAATGGAGTTGAGAATGATAGGAAAAAATGATGAAGACTGATGAAAGAGACAGAGGTTATGAAGGAGGGGCAACAAAGAGAGGAAGAGATTGGATGTGAGACAATCATTGTAATATGCTGTGAGAAATTTGAATTGATCTAATGATAAGACACAGAAAGAGAAGAGACCTTCACAGAGATGCTTACTCAGAGAAGCTGAATAGACAAAGAGAAGAAACGAAAGAGTGGGTTCAGGTTGACGTTTGTGAATATCTTTAAGGATAGATTTATTAAGACTAATTCGAGTAATGTCACGCCCATTCTCATATATCAATGCAAGAAGGATAATAAGGGTAAGAGTTGATTCTTTCAGAGGAGATACAGCAAACATCAGATTCATGGCAGTCTTCTTATAAACTACTCCTTCACTCTCCTTTAGACATGTGAGTATTGAATAGAAACATCGTTCTAATGTTGAAGTCGGACATAGTATCTGATCTGAGAGTAATGTCTGTTGTAGTGATAATGAGATTGGAAATGAACCAGAGAGAAAGTAACCATTCCATTCTTCTAATGCGTTATCATGTGATGAGATTGAAGGAAGCTTCTTCGTCATATCATCACTCTCAAAACACTTCATAAACTCACTCCAATCATCAGCAGTAGCTCCAAAACGACCCATTCGTAATATATCCAACCACAGATTCCAAAAGAAGGGATTGGTGAGACAGTGCTCCTTTTCCACCTCCTTCATCCATCGTATGAGAATTGGTTGGATATTCTAGGGATTATTGGAATATCACAGAATAACCGTGAATACTTGCAGATTCGTGTTATCGGGATAGATTCGACGATAGCACCGTAAAATGAAGAATAGAATGAATGAAACGGAAAGAAGTGAAGGACATAGAGGATTGGTGAAGATGACTTGAAGAAGAACACCACATGCAATTCTAGTATAAATTAGAAAGAAGAAAACAACTTAATGTGATCACATGCATGTAGAAAGAGAGTAAGAGAAGATGTGATCGCATTTAAGATGAGAGGTTTGTGAAACGTATTGATGGATAAATGATAAGCAATCGATTGAATAAGAATAGTTGCAAATTGTTGTGCAATGAACGGAGACAGCGATGTCTGCGAACATTCTAAAATATGAGAAAATAAACAGGATGGAAGATAGATCGTGCTCCAATGCTGTTTCATCGCCTAGAGATGAGGAGAGAGTAACAACAAAACTCGACTCTCATGATTCTCCGTCATTTCATATACATCGAATAGAACAAGAAGAGATTGAATTACAGATTCATTTTGAAGAGTATCAGAAACATTGAGAGAAGGAATGGAAGACAAGAGACGTTCGAACAGTTCTTTTGTTTCATCGCTTTCAGGAAGCTCAATCCATGTATCTTTCATATCGAATCCCTTCCCAGGAGAAAGAGTTGACAGATACTGTTGCCAACAGGCTGTAAACAAGGAGAATGTCAATTGTTCACCTGAACTTCTGGAGACCCAAGATGGAAACCACGAAGTCTCCGTTTCTTCCTGAAAGGATGAGATTTGTTGATATGCCATTTCCAAATATTCTTCAGAGACAGGATGCAGTGGTTCGACTACCCAGTCAAGTTGAGGAAGAGGTACGACTCGGAAATCATCATTGGCATTGCCACAAATAATACGATAATTTTCAGTGAATGGAATAGACAACAGAGCCGAAATGTCGTAAGGTGGGCAATACTGAACCCGCTCATATTTACCAATAACATCCAGGATATTCAAATGTAAATCGTTTTCTACATCCGATTCATCAATAAGAAGAGCATCATCAGGAATCTACAGAGTCATCGATGAGAAGCACAGTAAACTGGAGAGGATGGATTATGTACATCACCAGAATAAAGAACTGAGTTTTCTTCCACTTCCATAATGATTCTATCTTCTTTCGATATTCAGTTTTACAATAAACAATAAATATTACAAATCATTGTCAGACATGCAATGGTTACAACAACATCTACAGTCCAGAATCGGACACTCTTCGTTCTCTTCAAACCATTTCAAGAAGTGGTTCAGATGAAAAACATGCCGACAACTCAGACACGTAATAAAGAGACCTTGGATCGGTAAGTGACATACACTGCACTGTGTAACAGAAGGAGACTCTTCATTATCCCAAGGTGAAGAAATCTGACTACTTTCCGCACTTGGTCGAGCCCCATTCCTTTTGTCCGAATCCCCATTTCCTTTATTTCGGCTATTTCGGACAGTCTCACGTGTCTCATCCAGTACTGTGGGAGTTTCCACTACACTAACATCACATATAAACACCTACTAACAGGACTCCGAAGAATTGTCATTTTCGACTGTTTGACGAATTTCAGGAATTCCATTTTCTTGTTGAATAAATCCATTCGATCCAGCATATTGCCCATCATGATCACAACGAGATCCCAATCCACAGAATTCTGTCCTTCCAGAAATCGTCCGAAATCACTCTGATCAGCCATTACGAAGGCTCGACAAAACAGAACGACAAGAGCAAGAAGGAAAAGATCTCCTTGTTCGAGCGTCATTTCCCAGAGACGGGTAAGAAGGTGCTTCTTTAGAGAAAGAGCTCCAAATGACTGCTTTTGGGTGGGAGATGAAAAAATGGAATGGAGGATGGTGAATGGAAGAATATACCCACGAACATGGGAATTCCAATATTGAGTTTTATGAGTTCGAATGAATGTGAGATTGAATTGAGTAATTTCATTCAATTCGCAAAGTGATGAATGACAAGGCAAATGTATACCTTGAACCAATTCGCCAACGAAATTAGCAACAGTGAAGTCAACCAGAATATGAGTGAATGAGGGAAAGGACGGTAAATCATGAAGATCTCCCGCGGTTATGACTGTCTCCGAGGAATCATCCAGAAGATCAAACAATTCATCAGAGTCAGAATCATGACGAGTTCCGTCTCCATTTGCAATGATCTATGAATTACTCAATCATTGTGATCCCACCTTTTTAAACTCCTGATAAGAAGAAGGAGTTTTGGAAGCCAGATTGATCCCATTGAGAAGAGGAGAATTGGTAACAGAAATCGTGGCTCCATTGCTATCAATCACTCAATTCCTTATCTAACAATACTTGATTAGACAGAAGAAGAGAGAAGGGACTTCAACCAACTCATCATTTGTAACCACATTGCGAATCCTTTCTGTTACGACAGTATTCTCAATCTCTTTGAAATCCGAAGGAAGAGCACGTTTAATTTCATCAAATACCTTCTACATGTGAGACATCCTAGTCATTTTGACCAAAATACGACTCAATACGTTTCTCACACGATTCACTGATCGAAGAGGCATGTGACGAACTTCATTCATTCCCATCGCTCGCATTTCTGTGGCTAACAGATGTAAGCGGAGACGAATTGTGTCAAGAAGCCCTTCAAACCGCGGTTCTTTTGATATCATTTCCACTAGAGGAAATTTGAATCATTAGCAATACCTTCAATCGTCAAATTCTCAAGAGATAAGCTGGCAACTTGTGTGAATGATCCACTTTCAGGAATTCCGCGGAAAAAGGGAGATTCTGGGGCACGTTTGAAATTGAGTGTGACTTGAACTGTGGAAGTGATAAGAGAATATCCGACCACTAGAAGTCCCTGATCGACATCAGCAAAGATGAGTGAAATATCCTTCATTCCATCTTGTGTCCGAAGGAAGTTAACTTCTTCATCCAGATCGGTTCCCAGATCAATCACCAACATGTCTGAACGATAATTGGATGGAGGTGAACTCATAAGATCGGATTTGATTCCAAGGAGACTGGATCCTACTTGTCGTTTCTTTCTCAGTTTGGATGAAGATTCCAGGGAACGAATTGTGAATTGCAAAATTCCTGCCTTTTCACGTAGTAAGTCTAAATGAAAACGTTTAAATATGATTACAGACAGAGTACTCCTTTTTACTGTAATCAATTGATGAATCGAAAGCAAAGGCCTTCTTCACCGGAATCACATTTAGTAATACAATGGTACCATTTGATGAAGGCCGCTGATGAATCAGATCTCCATCAGAGTTAATCAAATGAAATAGACTCAATGAATCTGTGGATAGAACCTCTACAAATTAGATCCAACAATGATCCAAACCGATCAAATTCCCTTTAGAACCATATTCGATACGACGATATGTGGATCTTTGTGAATTGTGATATAAGGATGTCAGTTTGGACCGATGCAGCTGACAAGAGAGATAGTCCCATTTATAGATGTCCTTATTTGTCAGAATTAGCATCTGACCACTGCCGCAAAAGGCAAAGGATTGAAATCGAGATGGAGAATTGGACTTGGATTTGGCAGTAGAGCAGTGCTGAGCTGGGAGAAAGTTGACGATTGTTTCTGGAGAGTCCAGGTCATACACACAACAGATTTCAGGTGTGAGAATAGCAAAATAGTGGTCCTCAAAAGTGTGATCAAAAGCAACTTTCTTGATCTCCTTCAGACGAGAGCTAATCGATCGGATTCCGCACTGACTCTCCATGTCATCAACTCGGATTGTTATTATTGGTATTGATGCAGAATAGCTCTGAATATGAACGAGACCATCTAATTCACCAATAATGAAATAATCCTTCTGGACATCGACTAGAAGTTACCGTTAAAAGGAAAGGGAACCGCAACAGATGATGTCCGAGAAGTTGTAGAATGATTTCTTGATCGTAACAGAGAAAGTATTTTTAGAATAATCCAGTTCAATGATCGAACAAAAGATTGAGTACACACATAGAAGGAGAAGCTGTTCATCTGAGGGAATCACTCTCACAGTGACAGGATTAACATTCGGATCATGAAAAATCCGAGTATGTTCAAACCCTTCTCGCAGTTGGAGAAGATGATATCCTTTCTTGGAAGTTACAATGGCATAGGACCCATTATCGAGAAGAGTGATCCCTGTCAAAGGACTGTCAAAAGGAAGCGTGACTCGCTACAGATCAGCTCTCTATTCGAAAAGAACTCGCAGTTTGGTAGTTCCAAGCCAATTAATCGAATTCATGCGAAGAGACAAGACTCCTTCTAAGTCCAGCAAATAATGTATCCAACAAACAAGGATTACTGAGCTGTTACATGTCCAGTGACTGGTATTGCAGGAAAAACACCTTCGCTAACAGGTTTGACAACGTAAGGAGATTGCGCATTCTGTTGGATGGGAACGAACATATTCGATTGGGCAGGAGCATTTGTGACCACAAGAGGCGCTCTCTGAGAATTCATATCTGACGGTAAGGGCATCATCTGAATTTTCTTCTCCTGAGACTCAGAAGATGACTTGAGAGTTGGAATAATAAAGATGAAGACAATAATTGCAATGATGAGATAGACTATCAAGCATCTTGTTAGATAGGTCATCATCTCCCCCATGAAGCGAATGACAACAGGAATGAAGGCATCGTTATCACCATTACAAGCATCGGGGTTTGAGTAACGACACAACCTTCCAAGAACGTCATCATTGGAATAGAGTCCACAGAATCCGATAGCCACTTCTGCTGCACTGTAGATATCTCTGAAGTCTGCATTTCTATCAAGGAACTCCAAAATGGATTTGGCTCCGTTTATCAGACTCTCCTGGGACTCGGGATCCAAGCTTTTTTGGAAATCCTTCTAGACATAAGAGACAAAAATGAAAAACGACAGCCATCTCAGGAAGCATAAACGACATAACGCCAGACAGAATCACCAGACAGAGCACATTCAGAACAATCAATATTTGGATAATGAGGTACTACAGTTAAACGTTACACAATCCAAATACTATAACATTCCAGCACTTCGAGAATTGAGCAGCAAGAAGAAGGATAAACATTCCCAAAAGCGATGTCCAAACCGCTGTTTGTCCAACACTATAAATTATGAGAAGAATTGAAAGCATACCTGCTTTGAGTTGTTGAAGAGATAACCAACGACTTATAATCCTAGATGTCAGTTCACTGTGCAATAACTACTCCATAACTCCAAATACACGAAAGGATGATTCCGATGACAGCAATAACTAAATTAATATAGAATAATCTTTTCTCTTGTTTTGTAAAACTTCGTCCAGTCATAATAATAGTTAATTTTGAAAGGAAAATCAAAAGGATTCAGTATACCGAATCCCTGACGAAATTATGGCAAATGCAACAATTGAAATACCGAGAGAAATATCCAAATACATGATTCCAACAAACAAGAAATAGGAGAGACTTTACAAATAAATAAGCACAAAAACCAGCAATGATGAGTAACACAAGGATCGTTCCAATAATACAACACTTCAGTTTCCGCATTCGTTTCATTCGCTCAATTGCCTGACGAAGTGCTACTTCTGTTTGTCCCGTTCGCTCTGACGTTGTGTCGATCTAGATTTGATCCTTCTTTCTATGCTACATTGATCTGTACATAGTCTAGGAGTTCACCTTGCTCATCAACAAGAAGAGCGAGATCAAAGAACATCTGCTGGATTTCCCTCATGCTCTTCTGGATCTTCTCAATTTCCTGCAGTGGAATTCAAAATACAATTGTACTCGATACTGCATCTGACTCTCAATACATGCCTCGACCAGTTGATGTGGCACAGTCTTTTCAATTTGCTATAGATCACACAATATGACTCTTATGACAATCTGATGTTGTCCCTCTTTCTCTTCAGAGGCAGATTCAAGAAACGAGGGCCGCCGATAGTTCATCTGCAATTGTCGCTCATAGCGTTGTTGTAGTTTTTGATACTCAGAAATGTATTCGACAAAGGAGTGTGCAATGGACGCATACGACTGTGCATACAAACTAGACGTTACAGAATCTCTGGAATCAAACTTGTAAACACTTGCTGAAATGCTTCCTCGCAGTCGATTGTTATAGTCAAGTTTTAAGGTTTGAATGGCGAACTACATAGTAGTTGATGAAATAGCTTACACGACTACTCGCAGCAATTGAATTGCCTCGTTCAATAACGTTTGATATCTTCTTCTGAACGATCAGTCGATCATCAGGACTGAAGGTCGATTCGTAGGTGTGGACAAGTTTCTCCAAGGTTGAATTGACATCCTTTATTTGACTCACCGTCTTTCGGATGTCCTCGATCTTTGTGATACTCTTAGCAATAGATTCATCATCTTTCTTCACAACCAAATCATCTCGTGATGATCTTCATCTCATGACACATTCAATGTTCATACGAACTAGGAACTAAAGCCTGTAGAAGATGATCGACAGAATCATCACTTGACGATGATTCCGAAGAGGAGTCTTCAGCCACTACAACCTTATCGACACTGTCAAATGGATTCATTCACAGGAATGAGTTTGATTCGTGACAATATCCCTTGTAACAAACAGGATACAGTACTAAATACAGGAGATATCAGATACTTCGGTCTCGAATCACAACGCACAGATGATCTCCAGGTTGGAACCGACATCTTTCAAGGGTGATGCGGTCATCGCTGCTCGGTCGGGCACCACAAACTCGTCCCAACTGACGGAATTGGAAGTGACCTTCTCTTCCAACAAAACTGGAAAATTAACATCGAAAGGAGTCCCTACCATGATGTAAATTCAAGAGTAGAAGATCTCCGACGAGCATCCTCATTTACCTGTTTAATCAGAGTGCAGAGTTCTTTCAGCGTCGCATCTTTCCTAAATGATTAGAATAAGGGCAGAGACAAACCAGGTGTGAATATTTATCTCGCAGTCTCGAGGAACACCACCATTAACAGTAAACTCGGATTCTCTATGATATTACAATTTCTGGCGTATCTAAAACTACCTGAAATTGTCATTCTTGCGAATGAATACTCGAATCAAAAAGGGACAAACCTGCAACAATTAACCACTTGAACCATAGCCCACATTCTCACGATCTACTTTTTCTGTTTTCTGCATCTCCGGTTAACGAAGAATAAGTGATTATGAAAGGGAATGTGTAGATTCGCATTTAGAACAAATAGAATAGCCTTCACTAGTCAGCTAATTTGAATGATAAAAGACAAGAAGCCAATATCTATATACATAGACTGATTTTCCATTCTTTCACAGCACTCATTTGAATACTGTACTCCCTGATTCATTAAGGTCTCTGGTACACACCAAATTGACTAATCTCTTTGTCCAATGGCAATGATCCTCGACAAAAGGTAGTTACCATCTTATTGAGAAGAAGAGGAGAAAAAGAAGAGGCTACATGGATAAAGGGACAAAATTGTTACAGCGAATTTGAAGCTCGGTAAGAGAGGAAAGACCATTATCTTGAAAGAGTTGAATCAGTCTCTTGAGAGTAAGATCAGAGATATCATTATCTAGAGTGGATCAAAAATAGAAAATATCACAAGATAATCCAAGAGATCGCAGTGACGGACAAGAATCATTAAGTGCATCAATCAGTTGAATCACTCCTTTATCTTTGATCTTATTCTCTCGGATATAAAAGAACCGAAGACTGGATAGGATGTCTTGCTGGAGGATTGATAAAAGTGGCTGAATTGAGTCATCCGTCAATACATCGCCTAGAGAGAAGTAAAACGAAAAGACAAACAATCCAAGCAGAAGAAATGAAGTTTCTCAAAGCATTTGGGATAAGTCGTAAGAAAGGTGAGACTTCCGTTCAATGAAGGAAGAGCTTGGATCAATTTCCCACATCACAAATACAGTCAAGCATGAAGGAAGACAAATGAAGGTCTGATTTACTCATTGCAGCTAGCAACAAAGAGAGCTGATTACTAGTAATTCCTGTATCTAGAGAATAGAAACCACTCTCAGATGCATACTAGCTAAATTCAATTCACCTAGAGTTGTAAAACCTTTGCTTGATATGGCTGCACATAAACAGTCCAGTATACGTTCCTTCATAGGGTAGTCTGGATATTTACACTAATACAAAACTCAGTACTAAACAACGAGAGTCCCTCAATACGAGCATTCTGACATGTCTCTAAGATTCGGCTCAAAGACTCTTCTTTCACATTTTCTGATACTGTAAATCATAATACAGACAGACAATTACCTTCAAGATCGATGGGATTCTCTCCGTTATCCATTAGCATACGTTCTATTTCACTGCAATTCTCATCTAGCTGTCAATCAAATTGTCAAAGGGAACTCGTCAACACTACTGATTCTCGCATATTCGAATATGAAAACCTCCTCACTCGTTTTAGTACAGGAGAGAGACGATTCACCCACGACTGCATTCGAGATAAAAGAAAACATGTATCCGCATTGTCTTTTTCGGCTCAATGAATTCTATTGAATCGAAGATTGTTGTAATAGGACCTCCGGGTTAGTGGTTGGTTCTGCCTTGTTAGCGTAGATGTGGGGAAAACGTGTCTATCCGTTCGTTATGTACGAGGACGCTTCGTAGAGAATTCAATAACGACTATTGGTGCCTCATTTTTGATGAAAACTGTAACATCGGGAAACATGTCAGTTACCATGAAAATTTGGGATACTGCCGGTAGTTCCCATTCGAGTGGATGATCCTTAGGTCAGGAGGTGTTTCGATCCATGAGTTCTCTGTACTATAAGGATGTAGATGGAGGTACTGCTTCTCTTCCCTTGATTACGTAGCTGTCATCGTATTTGATGCATCACGTCCAGAAACAATGGGAGTGTTAGATGGATGGTTACGAGAGTTGAACCAACACAACGCTGGACGACAATGTTAGATTTGGTTACTTCCTTTAATGTAGTCACACTACTTCTGGCATGTAACAAAATGGACAAGAATGCGGGAATAGACAAGCGTTCTATCGAAGATTATGCTCGATCAATCCATGCACGTGTATTTTATACCTCTGCAAAGACAGGCGAGGGCATCGATGCTCTTTTTACTGAAATGGCGACTAGCATTATTAGTCGTAAGCGTAATGACTTTATTCCAAATGCTCCAACGTCTTCTTCGAGCCCTACGACAATTGCGACACAGGCTCCTGTTGAGGAAAAGAAGGGTTGTTGCTGTTACTTGGGTTTGTTTCAAACACCTTATTTTACAGGAGGGACAGAAATGGTTAAATACTCTTGAAGAGGAATGAACGATTCCAGATTATCCAGAGTCACCTGGTGGATATCAAAATCTACCTCCTTTCCAGATTTTTTGAACACTGCAATATTCCGATTGAATCCTTTGGTCACAGAATGATTTATACCCGGTGATAATGTGGGACGACGATTCGAAATCATTTGCATCCCCATCTTCTGAAGAATTAATGGGAATTCCTCTGGATGAATCTTGATCGTAGAATAATTATCCTCCAGAGTCTTGGAATAGTGACACTTCTTGTGATAGGAGGACCACTGCTGATACTCAAGAATGAAAATTCCATGTTGCTTGAGGAGAGCATATACTTTCAGAAACAGTAAGAGAATGCCCTTATCACCCCAATTCAGATGGATCCATTTCGTGACAGAAAAGCTAGGAATGAGAAAAAAGAGAGAAATCGACCAAGTGATAGTATCATATTGTCTCATAGAATGTTGATCAGTCAAAAAGTTTTCCACTTTAAAGTATACATTGTAGGGAAAGTTTTTGAAAAGAGTTTCATTTATTATGGTAGTCTGGTTAGAATCCTCATAAATTGACACTTCCTTAAAATGATAGTGGGAAAACGATAAGAGCTGCTTCTCTTCATCACTTTCACTCCCTTCCTCAGAGAAATCATCTCTCTTTTGTTTTGCAGTTCGCTTAGATACGTCTGCAATCTTCTTCTTCACTACAGTTCATTCCAAGATATGGAACGTACTCAACTCATTGGCACGAAAACTCAGTACCTTACGAGCCTTTGCAATTAAAACTCCATCCAAATCGATTCCAAATATCATACGAGGCCGAAACTGATGGGCTAGCGCTATCGTTAAATAACCAGCATTGCAACCAATATCTAACACAATCTTCTTTCGAAAGTATTGTTTCTTTAGCATGAGCAATCGAGGATCTGCCCACACCTAAGCATCACCATCATAGATAACCTAAACCTTATCCGAATTTGATTCCTTGTCTGTTAGAGATAGTCGGTAACCATAATAACTAGAAATGATGAAATTGGCATCTCCTTACCGATCGTAGTTCCCGTATTGGAATATTCGTTTTCCTTTGATCCTACATTTAACAAATTCAAAAATACATGTACTTCTTCTTTGAAGAATTCATCGTACAATTGTTAGTGCCAAGCTTGTTCAATGAAATCTACTTCCATCTACCTGTTCGTGAAAGAGATACACAATAGGATCCACAAACCTATCACCACAGTCTAGATGTGTTTCTATGGAGATACACCTATTTTGTGAAGAGTGCAACTTCAGGAAGAAATGGTACACCATACCGAATATCTTCAAAACTGTGTTTCGACAATACTGTTTTAGTGTTCTCACAACAATCCAAGAACCATTATGTTCTTACATCTCTCCATTTAATATGCTCTCGATTTCTACATGAATCAGTCTAAACCGTCTAGAAGATGACGTCATGACAACGATCCAATTATGTACATCACAATCCAAAACTCATTTTTCGAAGCAGCCAATTTCTCAGGAATTAGGTCCTTTAGAAACATTATATCCGGGTTCCACGTTTCCCTCGTGATGATTCTTAGATACTCTTCATTATTTCTTTGATTGTGAGTGTATAAGCCATGCCTTTTGCTAAAGCTGAGTCCCTGAACTGTCCTGTCCCAACCGCCTATCAGTACGTCGTTCGTAATACTCGGTAGGATTTACTTGGGTCTTTGTGACTCTAGTGACTGTACTGTGGAAGAGAGAAGCCGTATCCTGGAGAAAACTGAGTACAACATGTTCTCATTCCCTTCTCCCATGATCACTGTTGATTATTTGTCCGACTCTGGATCTTCCTCTATGACTGATGTCCAGTGGTGTGCTTTAATGCGTGGAGATGAGGCTTATGGAAGAAATCATGGATATTACTGCTTCCTTGATGCTGCTCGTGATCTGTTCGAGCGTGGTGACAACCAGAAGAGACTGGTCTACAAGGTCTTGACTGATGAGGCCACCAATGAAGAGCTGATTGAGGAGCTCTTGGCTCCTTGCGAAGGAGGTTTTGTGAATGGAGGTGTGTACCAGTTGGAGCGTCCTAACTTCTTCATCTGTCCTCAGGGTCGTTGTGCTGAGAATCTTCTGTACGCTACTCTTCGTAAGGTTCTCTATGAACGCACTGGAGACAAGGTCAAGTACACCATTCCTTCCAATGGTTTCTTTGATACAACCGAAGGAAATGCTCGTAACAACCTGTTCCAGCCTATGAATCTCTTCGCCAAGAACCTTTATGATCCTTTCCCAGTGGAGAAGATCTGGACTGAGAACCCCTTCAAGGGCAATATGGACTGCGAGCGTCTTGAGGAGGTTATCAAGGAACACGGAGTCGAGAAGATTCCTTTCGTCCTGCTGACTATCACCAACAACACTGGTGCTGGCCAGCCTGTGTCTCTTGCTAACATCCAGGAAGTGAGTGCCATCTGCAGGAAGTACGATCTGCCTCTGATCTTCGATGCTTGCCGATGCGTTGAGAATGCTCGTTTCATTCAGGAGTTCGAGGAGCCCTACAAGACCTGGTCAATTCCTCGTATTCTCCAGGAGTGTTTCAAGTATGCTGATGCCTTCACCATGTCCCTGAAGAAGGATGGTCTGGTCAATATTGGTGGTATTCTTGCCTTCAGAGACCGTGGTCTCTTCAGCAAGAAGTTCTCTTCGGAGAAGATGCAGATCGGAACTCGTATTAAGGAGCAGCAGATTCTTCAGTATGGTAACGATTCATATGGAGGTCTGAGCGGACGTGATGTGATGTGTTGCGCTGTGGGTATGTTCGAGGTTCAGAAGCTCACCTATTTGAAGCGTCGTATTGATCAGGTGCGTCGTTTGGCTGAGGGATTTGCCAAGGAAGGACTGCCTGTGATTTTGCCTTCTGGAGGTCATGCTGTGTATCTGGATATGGACAAATTCTTCGAGGGTATTCCCTACATGACTCCTCTGTCTTTCCCTGGAGTTGGTTTCTGCATTGAACTTCTCCGTAACTATGGTATTCGTGCTTGCGAGTTGGGTCCTTTCGCTTTTGAATATGATCAGAAGACCAAGGAAGAGCAGAAGGGAGTATTGAACCTGGTACGTTTCGCTGTACCTCGTAACCAGCTCAATGACTCACATATCAACTATACTGTCAAGGCTTGCAAGGCTGTATATGATGCCAGACACGAAATTCCTCCAGTAAAGGTTGTTAGAGGAGCTGAACTCAGACTTCGTCACTTCCAATCTGGAATTGCGCCCTTGCCTATTCCCAAGTAAGTTTATATAAGGGGATCTGTGATCTATGTTGTTTGTTGAACAAACAATCGAATTAGGTAGAGTAAGGGTAGCTCGTTTAAGATACCATCTGTAGTACCAATCAACCATCAAATCATGGAAAATGAGCTTCCATTTCAACACTAATAGATAGAACTTCCACTTCAACAATGCTAAATAATCCACATGCCCATCAATATCGCGATACATTCCTCTACTCATTCATCACACATCCCAAGATACCTACCGAACTGCCATTTCAGTCATCACTGTCAGCTTTTCATACTGTGAACATTCTAGTACCTTGATCAGATTTGATAACTACTCTTCACAAGCAAGCATAATCCTTACCAGCATCTGATTCCGAATCACAGCATTCATCTCCAGCGGCATCTTTTTCATCATTTCCTGCATTTTCTCCATTCGCTCCTGCATCTTCTCCATATCACGTTTCTTCATTTGTTCTTCTCTGAATTTCCTCATCTGTTCTTTCTCCTCATCTGTAAGCTCTTCACCCATTCTACTCCTCAAATCCATATCCAAACTCCTACTTACGATTCATCATGCCTCCTCGACCCGTGAACATAATTGATAAGAACTCCGCACTATCTTCCAATCCCCATGGTTTACAACTCTCTCGCATTGCTTCATGGTCTTGCTGAATCATCGCTAACCACATCTTCCTAAAACGCTCATTGAATCCCTCGCTAAAATGATAATACATTCCATGATCCAGAATCACCAATTGCGGATTGTGAGTACCCGGGTAAGCTGGACTGGCAATGCGGGATC
>JABLTK010012663.1_pt1 | contig 24559 bp, 27 predicted proteins | sample 7160131 | NCBI WGS metagenome assembly JABLTK01 (sample SAMN14651221, study PRJNA627086) | human gut metagenome | isolation source: feces | host: Homo sapiens
AATATAACAACAAGTGTAATTCTATTTGTTGCTTCTATATCAACTATTGGAACTTTAATAGTAATAAACAGAAAAAAAGTAAGAGAATAGTACAAATAACATATAAAGGCTAGCTAGAGTTATTAGCTAGCTTTTATAAAAGAAAGGACAATGTAAATAATGAGAAATAAAAAGAATAAGAGTAAGAAATATAAGAAAGCAATTTTAAATCTTGTTATATATATAATGTTACTTTCTATATTATTATATTCTGGAATTAAAATTTATAAATGGTATAAAGATAAAACTAATAACAACAAAATAGCAGAACAAATAAGAGATACTGTAATTGTTGAGGAAAAAAACGAAGATGAAAACAAGGAAGAATCCAAGGTTGATTTTAATAAGTTGAAAGAACAAAATAGTGATGCTGTTGCTTGGATTAAAGTAAATAATACAAATATTGAATATCCTGTAGTAAAAGGAAGTAATAATAGCTTTTACCTAAATCATAGTTTTGATAAAAGTAACAATTCAGCAGGATGGATTTTTGCAGACTATAGAAATAAATTTGATAACACTGATAAAAATATTGTGATTTATGGTCATAACATGAAAGACAATTCAATGTTTGGAAGTTTAAAAAACATTTTAAATTCTGACTGGTATGATAACGAAGAAAATACTAATATTATTTTATATACCGAAAATGAGAAATGTATTTATAAAGTTTTCTCAATTTATAAAATAGAAAGCGAAGATTATTATATAAAAACAGAATTTAGTGATGATAATAACTTTGAACAATTTGTAAACACTATAAAGAAAAGAAGTATAAAAGAATTTAATACAGATGTTTCAAAAGATGATAATATATTAACATTGTCAACTTGTGCTAATAATAACAAATATAGAGTTGTTTTACACGCTAAAAAAATATAAGAGGGGGAAAACAAATTGAACGAAAATAAGAAAAGTAAAATATGGATGATAATTGCTCTTATTGCAATAGTAATAATTGTTATTCTTGGAGTAATGCTTTTAAATAATAACAAGAAAGAAAGTGATGAAGTGGGAAAAACGGAAAAGAGTGCTACAAAGGAAGATGTAAAAATAGTAGCAAATGAAGCAAGTAAATTAACACTAGAAGAATATAAAACAGATAATTTTACAATGAAAAAGCCTACCGGTTGGACTGTTGAAACTGGTGGCACAGGAATATTTTATGCGATTAGAGTTTATGATCCACAAAATACCAATAATCAAGTATATTTAATGCTAAAAGTTCAGCCATTATTAAAAAATACATCAGCAAAAACTAGTTGGCAGAATTATTATAGTATGAGTGGAAATAATTCTCAATATAAATTGTTCGCAGATGCAGTAGTTTTAGATAATCCAACAACAGAGGGATTTTATAAAAAATTTGATGAAATATCAACATATCTTAGTTCACTAGAGCCTACACTTTCTACAATGAAATTTCCTAAATTTAGTAATTTTACAAAAATTGAAGAATTTGAGTCTAGTGCTAGTATGAAAAGTGTTGCACTAGATAGTAAAGTATTAAGAGGGACATTTACAGGCGAAAACTCAAAAGAAGGCGAAGGTTTATTTATGGCATCAGTAGTAAACTTTGGAAACCAATACCAAGGTGGAGTGGATATGGGATATTATATGATATATGATATAATGTCAATAACTTCTGCTAAAGATGAGTTTATAGACTACAAAGACATTTTATTAGAATCAGTTAACTCAATAGAATTTACAGATAGCTATGTAAAACAAACAATAGATGATAGTAATGCACAAACACAAAAAGCACTTGAATTAAACGCTTCAATGCAAAAAGCATTTGATTCATATATGAGTGCTTGGGAAAATAGACAAATATCTTATGATATTATGAGCCAAAAACAAAGTGATGCAACATTAGGATATGAAAGAGTTTACGATACTGATACTGGAGAGATATATAAAGCATATAACGGCTTTACAGATGATTATCAAGGAAATAAGTATCAATCAATTACCGATAATATGTACACAGAAAAAACATCTGGCTATATTGAGGAGATAGGTAAATAAATGAAAAAAGGTATTTATATTCTAGTAATATGTATAGTATGTTTAATTGCTATAATTATATATTGTTCAGTAAAAAGTGATGATAAAAAAACAAGAAATATAACTATTGACAATATGCAATGCAAAGCTGATGAAGTTGTGTCTATCGAGATGAAAGAAGAAACAGAAGGTGGGTATATTTATTATAAAACGGAAGAAAAACAACTAATAGAAGAAATAGTAAATGCTCTTAATAAAATTGAAGTTAAAGAAAAAACTAACCTTATGTTTAGTGATAATACTAAAACTTATATATTGACATTATATGACGGTACAACTCTAAAATACAGTTTTCAAGCAAATTATTATCATGAAGATAATATCAATTATGAAATTGATAATTATGAAGATTTAATGAAAATCAAAATACCAGCAGAAATTGTAAATAATTGATTAACAATATAGATAAATTACAATTTATTAGGATGCTAACAAGATTTTGGCATTATTCACAACAAAGTAATAGAAATTCAAAAGTTCTATTGCTTTTTTTATTCTTATAAAGTATAATTAGTATGAAATGTATAACAAATTAAATTGTGAGGTGTAATTTATGGAAAAGGATAAATATGTAGGAATCTGTAAAGTTGGAGAAAAAGGGCAAATAGTAATACCTGCTCAGGCAAGAAAAATGTTTAATATTAATCCAGGTGATTCAATTATTGTACTTTGTGATAAAGAAAAAGGAATTGCATTAGTCAAATCGGATATAATAGAAGATTTAACTGATAAAATTTTACCAAAAGGAGATAAATAAAAATGAATGAGAGAAGACATTATTTAGATAATATAAGATGGATTACGCTATGTTTTGTTATTATATATCATGTGTTTTATATATTTAATTCAAGTGGTGTAGTTTCAAATATTGGCGTAACAGGGATTAAAGAATTAGATAGTATTTGTGTTTTTATATATCCTTGGATTATGTGCTTATTATTTGTGGTATCAGGAGTTTCTACAAAATATTCATTAAATAATAAAACAAACAAAGAATTTATCAAAGATAGAGCAAAAAGAATATTAGTACCAAGTGTTATAGGGATTTTTGTATATGGTTGGATAAGTGGATGGACAACCAATTATTATGGCGATATATTTGCAGGAAATGGAGATATGATTCCAAATCCAATTAAATACATTATTTATTCTTTAATAGGTATTGGACCATTATGGTATGCTCATGTATTGTTTGTAGCATCACTACTAATTGTTCTAATTAGGAAAATAGATAAAAAACAAAAAATTGATAAACTATTTAATAAAATAAATTTACCAATTTTATTCTTATTGTTTTTAATGGTTTGGGGATCTTCATTTATACTAAATACGCCTGTTGTTACCGTATATAGATGGGGAATATATTTATTGATGTTTATATTAGGTTATTATATATTTTCAAATGATAAGATTATTGAAAATTTAGAAAAAATATCAATCCCGCTAGGAATAATATCATTTATTATTGGAATTATATTTACAATAATGAACTATGGTGCTAATTTTGGTTCAAATGAATTTTTAACTAATATATTTACTAATATTTATATATGGCTTGTAATTTTATCGGCTTTTGGAGTTGGTAAGAAATTTTTGAATTTTGATAATAATTTTACAAAGTATATGAATAAAAACAATTTTTGTTTTTATGTATTACACTATACTATACAAATTATTATAGCATTTATTTTAGTAGAATATATCAAGTTACCTTACTTTATACTAAATTATATAATATTATTGATTGGAACAATTATTCTTTTACCAATAATTACTGAAATATTAAAAAGAATACCTATAATAAACAAGTTATTATTAGGAACAAAAAATAAATAATAAGATGTTAACAAGATTTTGGTATTGTAAACAAATATAATATAAAAAGCAGGAGTTAATCCTGCTTTGTTTTGTCTTGAGAATCTAACCATTTATCGAATTCTGCTTCAGTTATTTTTCCTTTTTTTAGTTTAGCCTTAAACTCATTACCTTTTTTATTAAATTCTTCGTAGTCTTTTTTATAGAAAGGCTCATCTTTATATCTGTTAGAATAAGTGCACTTTATTTGTTGAATTTGTCTAAATCTTGCTAATACGGGATTATTTTTCATTTTTCTTTTTTGCTGTTCTTTACTTCCAATATCCTTACATGTAATTTCACCATCTATAATCCTATCACAATAACAAATAGTAGCTTTTGGTGTTAAAAAGTATCTGCCACAATTACCACAGATTTTTACATACCAATTGTTTATACTTATTATATCGTAAAGCATAATATAAAAAGCAGTATATAAATTATCTGTTTCATATTTATATTCATGAGATATTTCTTCACCTTTTGGATCCATAGCTTTAATTATACCTATAACAAGTTCTGGAATTCTTGTATCAACATATTCATAAGTATAATCTAATGAATTTATAGCTTTGAAATTATTAGATATATTTTTAAAAGGTCTATTATTAGTTTGATTAAATACAAAGAATCTTTGCTCTCTAGTTAAGTCTTTAGATAGTCTTTTTGTGTAGTCATTAATATTTAACTGATAAACTAAATCTATACACATCCTAAATATAGTTTGCATTTTTTTTGCTTCATTTACAACTTTATCATAATATTTTTTAGCAATTGTACTAATAGTATTTATTTCATATAAAGTATTTAGTTTTATATAATCTGAATCTTCTTTATCTAGTTTATCCATTACTAAATCATAATAGTTTATAAAAAAAACGATGTATTCATTAATACTATTTAAATCATAACTAATAAAATCTAATAAAGGTAGTTCAAATTGCTCTTCAATTTCTTCATATTTAAAGCCGATATATCCATCTAATCTATTAATTTGATCGTTATAAGATAGTGTCGAACGAGAAATATTAGAAGAATAATACTTTTTCATATTTTCAGCATATTCTTTAGAAATTTTATCTCTTTGCTTTTCTGTTTTAGCATTTTCTCCTTTATTAATCATCATTTTTGAATATTCATCTACAGACATGTTTTCAAATTTCTTATTTAATTCAACATATTCTTTATAATAATATCCAACAATTCGCTTTAATTTATGAGTGTGAATGTTAGCATTATAGGATAGTATGATGCTATTTTCTTTTTTCATATAACCTCCTCATTTTGTTAACAAAATATAAATGTAATGTGAATTTTAAAAGTGCTAACAAAACTTCAAAAAACAAATTATTCTATAGGAATTTTACCATAACGCATGGTATTATTACAATAGTTAACAAGAAAAACTTTATAAAACTTGTTAACTTGGACAAGTAACCTAAATTACTTAAAGAAAGGAGGAAGTTGTATGGAGCTACAAAAAATACAAAGGACAACACTAACAATGAAAGAAGCAGCAGAGTATTTAGGAATATCTTACTGGTTAATAAATCAATTAGTAAGAAGAAAAGAAATACCATGCTCCAAAGTTGGTGGAAAATTCTTGTTTAGAGTTCAAGTATTAGATGAATATTTAAGCTCAAAAGAACAAGAATCTGTAAATTACTAATTAAATAAGAAAGTGAGGAAAGGAGGACATGTATGGAATACAGTGGTTTAAGGTAGACAGAAATATCTTTAATAATAGGAAAATTCAATTACTTCTGAAGAAGAGAGATGGAGACTTATACTTTAGAGTATGGATACAATTACTATCAATAGCGGTTGAATGTGGTAACGACGGACGATTAGGTATCGGAGAAAAACCGATTACCTACGGAGATTGTGCGAAGATCATGGGAAAAACTTCGGACAAGATACGCAGAATAATGGAAGAATTCCTTGAGTTAGGAATGTTAAAAAAAGAAGGTGAAACATTTTTAATTAAAAATTGGGAGAAGTACCAAAGTATTGATAAATATGAAAATTATCAAGAAAATAACAGGCAAAGACAAAGAAAATATCGTGAAAAGTTAAAAGCTGAAGGTGAAAAAAGTAACGTTACAGTAACGTTAAGTAACGCGGAAGAAGAGAAAAGAATAGAAAAGAAGACAAAAGAAGAAAGAAAAGAAGAGATAAGAAGAGAGGAGGATGAAAATGGGTTTAGAGAATATAAATTACAATGAAGTTATTAACAATAAAATTAAAAAATGTGAATTCTGTGGACGAGAATTGGAGCCAATAGGATTTGATTATTTATATGTAAATATATCTCCAGATTGTATAGATTATAAAAGATGTACTTGCGATAAAGCTCAAGAATATTGGAAAGAGAAAGACAAGAAAGAGTATGAAGAACAAAAACGAAATAGATTTAGAAGCATAATAAACAGAATTTATAAAGAAAACTATGTTGGAAGAAATATTCAAAATTTGAACTTTGAAAATTTCTATTCAGATCAAAATAATCAATATGCAATAAAAGTAGCAAGAGACTTTACAAGCAAAAATAAAGCAAATATACAAGCCAATGGACTGATAATAACGGGCAAGTCAGGAGTTGGAAAAACACATTTAGCAGGTGCTATTGCAAATAGATTAATTGAAGCTGATAAGATAGTTTTAATGGGTAGATTAACAACTTTATTGGATATGATAAAGGAAACATTTAGAGATAATACTAAGTCTGAAAATGAATTAATTGAACTATATTCCAATGTAGATATGATAATAATTGATGATTTAGGAACAGAAAGAATAAGCAGTTGGGCATTAGAAAAACTATACACAATTATTCAAAATAGATGTGAAAATAGGTTACCAATTATTATTACAACGAGGTTTAATAAGGAAGGATTAATTGCAAGATTCAGTTATAGTAATGACCAAGATTTAGTAGATGCAACAATCTCAAAATTGTATCAAATGTGTTATGGAATAACACTAAAAAGTATGAAAAAAGAGTTAGTGTAGTCGGCAAAACTAAACAACTAACCCTATACAAGCTAATAATATTTTAATATAAAAAATTAAAAAAGTAAATAGAAAGAGAGGAACAAATTATGAGAAAAGTATATGAAGGATATAAATTAATTGAAACAAAAGATATTGAGGCACATAGATTAATACCAAGAAATGGATTTGATGTAAGGGATTATGTGTTAGCAAAAAGAAGAATTAAAGCTGAAGGAATAACAGAACCTTTTGAGGTTATAAAGAGAGGTAATAGATATTTATTAAAGTCAAATCCTATTACTTTTATTGCAGCGAGATGTTTAAGATATAAAACAGTTCCATGCCTAATTAGGAACCCAAGATATGAACTTATATTGCATAGAACATTAAGAAATTTAGACATTGATTAGTAAAAAAAGAGTACTTGGACTTGCTATTTAAGTCCAAGTATTTTTCTTAAATAAGGTACAAAAAATGAATAAAAGATGCATTAAAATTGAGAGAAAAAGTACAAAAATAGGTACAAATAATGTAGATGTATTGTCCTAGCAAGCATTGAATTTCGTCAGCTCGAAATTCTCAAATGGGAAAATTCCCCAATCCCCTTTTTATAAAGATGAATGGAGGTGATAAGATGGCAACAACAAAAATTTGGAAGATAGAAAAGAGACTAGATCATGTAGTTGATTATGCAAAAGACAAAAAGAAAACGAAGAACGATTATTTAGAAAATGGATTTGATAAATATGATAACATAAGACAAGTTGTAATGTATGCAACAAATGCAGATAAAACTGAAAAACAATTTTATGCAACAGGAATTAATTGTGATGTTAATAAAGCAGTGGAGCAAATGCAACTTGTAAAAAAGTTATATGGAAAAGAAAATGGTATACTTGCTTTTCATGCAGAGCAATCTTTTGTTGCAGGAGAAATTACACCAGAGATGGCTCATGAAGTTGGAGTAAAACTTGCAAATGAAATATGGGGAGAAAGATTTCAAGTTATAGTAACAACACATTTGAATACAGACCATCTTCATAATCATTTTGTAGTGAACTCTGTTTCATTTAAAGATGGATTAAAATATTATAGCAATCATGTTAATACGGCAATATTAAGAAGAACGTCAGATGAACTTTGTGAAGAATATGGTCTAAATGTTTTAGAAGAAAAGACTTGTAAGTCGGGAATCAATTATAATAACTTTTACCAAAAATCTTTGAAAAATTCAGACTATTATAAATTTGCAAAAGAAGATATTGATTATGCAATAAAACATTCTTATACGAGTAAAGATTTTCACAGGATATTAATTTCAATGGGATATTCTTATTATTATAGAGCTGATAAATTATCAATTAGAAAAGAACCACATAAAAGAAATATAAGAGTTGAAAGAGCTTTTGGAGATGAATATTCAGAAGAAAATATTAGACGAAGAATATTACAAAATGAGTTTATTCCTGAAGAAAAAATATATCCATATAGAGTGAGTAAGAAAAATTACTTTGGAACAAAAAGCATTTTTAAGAAGAAATACAAACCTAAAGGAATAGTTGCTTTATATTATTACTATAGATATTTGCTAGGTTATCACAAGAAAAATAATATACCACATAAGCTAACAGAAGAAATGAGAAAAGATATAGCAAAAATGGATCATTATTCAGAGTTAGCAAGATTCTTATGTAAGTATAAATTAGAATTAGCAGAAAATGTTGATGAACTAAAGGATAAGAAACTACGAGAAAAGCAAGATATATTAAATACAAGAAATAAATTGTATTATAAAAGAGGAAATACAGAGAATGAGAGCGAAAAAGGCCAAATTACTAAGCAGATAATAGAAGTTACAAAAGAACTTGATAAAGTCAAGAAAGAAATCAAAATGTGTGATGAGGTTGTAGATAATGCACCTAAAATGAGAGAACAGATTAGACATGTAGAGAAAAAAGAACAAGATAAAGTACAGAAGAAAAAGAAGAGAACATATGAATTGTAATTTAAAGTCTATTCTTTGAAATGAATTCAGAGAATAGATTTTTTGTCGAAAAAAGTAGAAAAAAGTAGAAAATCTTATTGTTGGAAAATGTTGAAAAAAAGCGGATTTTATGATATAAAATAATATGAGATAGAAGATTAAAAAGAAAGGTGATATAAATGGAAAATATTCAGTTACAATCTTTTCATATAAAAAATTATCGTTCAATTAAAGATACAAAGAAAGTAGAAATAAAAGATAAGGTTACTGTGTTAGCAGGGAAAAACGAATCTGGAAAGACCAATGTATTAAATGCAATATTAACAGCGTATAATGATGACTTTGAAGATGATGATGTTCCTGTAAGTATACAAGATGCTGACCCAACTGTAAAATTAAGTTTTAAATTTAATTCGAAGTACATTGAGAAAAAATTAGGAGTATCATTGGATGAACAAAAAAATTATACAATGATATTGACTAGAAGTAAGTCAACAGTGGATATATTTGAAGGAAGCATTATAGATTACTTTGTAGATGTATTTACAGAGCAATATAATCTAGAAGAAAAATATCAAAAATTTATAAAAAAAGACAAGATAAAGAAATTAGTGATTGAGTTAACTAGTGATGAAAATAATACCATAAAAAACTTAGATAATTATTTTAATATAGCTAACATAAGTAATGTAGAAGAGAAAAGTGCAATTACTGAATATATTACAAAAGTCATAGAAAATGTAAAAATAAAAGAAAAAATTAATAAATTAATACCTAAAATAGTATATTTTGATAGTTTTACAGATATTTTACCAGATGAGTTGACAAAAGAACAAATTCAAAGTGCAACATTTGAAGAAGATGAAAGAGCATTTATGAATTTATTATATTTACTCGGAATTAGCAAGCAAGAATTTATAAAAATGATAAAAGGTGATGAAAGAAATCAGTCTAGGGACTTTAAAAGAATATCTAATGAAATAACGGATAAATATAATAATGTATATATGCAGGAAAAAGTTTCTATAGGACTTGATAAGAATGGTAATAAGATATTTGTACAGATTTTTAATGAGGGAGACAAAGATAATGATATAAAACCTTCTCAAAGAAGTAAGGGATTTCAATGGTTCATAGCATTTTATTTACTTTTGAATTCAATAGAGGAAGATAAAGATGCAATAATATTAATAGATGAGCCAGGATTATATTTACATGCAACAGCACAAGATGATGTTTTAAAATTTTTGAATAACGAAATTGATAATCAAGTAATATTTACAACTCATAGTCCATATTTATTGGACATTGATAAATTAAACAGTCTAAAACTTGTTGTAAGAGGAAACTCAGGAACAAATATTGTACAGAAGTATTATGATTGTAAGGATCAAGAAACAATAACTCCACTAGTTACTGCTATTGGATATAATATATCAAAAAATCCTATTGAATTAGGTAATGGATTAAATGTTATTACAGAAGGAATATCAGATAGATTTTATTTACTAGCATTTTTAAAATTATTTAATACTAGAAAGAAAATTAATATTATTCCTTCAACAGGTAGCCAAAATATACATTTATTAATTTCTTTATGTATAGGATGGAGTTTAGATTATAGAATTCTTTTAGATAATGATAGTGGTGCAACAGCACTAGAAAGAATAAAAGAGCTTTATACAGATGAAGAGGATATGAATAGTAGAATTATTTGGTCATGTGAAAGTGGTGCAATAGAAAGTGTATTTTCAGAGCAAGATAGAGCAAAATATTCTATTTCAAAAAACAATAAAGTAACATCTTCTTATAATTTTTATAATAAGGTTATAAATAAGGAAATAAAAAAGGAAGATTTAGAACAAGAGACTATAAATAATATAAAAAAAATAATAGATAATTTAGGGTAAATTTAGTATAAAGGAAGGATAAAAGTGAAACAAGTAATTAACCAAATAAAACAATTTAACGAGGAAAGAGATTGGGATCAGTTTCATTCACCAGAAAATTTAGCAAAATCAATAGCAATAGAATCAGGTGAATTGTTAGAATGCTTTCAATGGAATAATAATTATGATAAAGAAGAAGTTTGTGAAGAATTAGCGGATGTATTTACATATTGTATTCAAATGGCTATAAAATTAGGTGTAGATCCTGAAGAAATAATATTAAAAAAATTAGATAAAACAAGAAAGAAATATCCAATTGATAAAGCTAAAGGAGTAAGCACAAAATATAACAGGTTATAGTAGTAATTAATGGGGGCAATTATTATGATAGTATATGAAGCAACAAAGCAACTATTTGTGGAAGATGTTGTACAAGATAGAATAGAAGAAAATATAGATAGAAAATTTTATGAGAAAATGGGATATCATACTTCTCAAAATGAGAGAAAAGCATGGAATAATTCTATGCAATATATGATGAAAGTATTAATTGATAATAATATACCTGGAAATGTTGGAATAGCAATAGAATTTAAAATACCAAACACATCTAAAAGAGTAGATTTTATTATTACAGGTAAAGATGGGAAATCTAAAAATACAGCTATTATAGTTGAATTAAAACAATGGACAGAGGCAGATATAGTAGAAGGAAAAGATGGAATAGTACAAGCATTTACTGGACATGCACTAAGAGAAGTAGCACATCCTTCATATCAAGCATGGTCATATGCTACAACAATAGAAGATTATAACGAGACAGTACAAGATAGACAAATAGATTTGCATCCATGTGCATATCTTCATAATTATTTAACAGTAACACCTCCAACACTATTATCTGATAATTATAAATATTATTTGGAAAAAGCACCTGCATTTATAAAAGGTGATGTAGAAAAATTAAGAGATTTCATAAATAAGTATATTAAATATGGTGATGATAAAGAAACACTATATATGATTGAAAACGGAAAAATAAGACCTTCTAAATCATTACAAGACGCATTATCAAGTATGCTAAAAGGTAATGATGAATTTGTAATGATAGATGATCAAAAACTTGTATATGAAACTGCATTAGATATGGCAAGGAAATCATATAGAGATGGAAATAAGAGAGTTTTGGTTGTAGAAGGAGGACCTGGTACAGGTAAGTCTGTTTTAGCAATTAATCTGTTAGTAAGACTAACTAATGAAAATATGGTTTGCTCATATGTTACAAAAAATGCAGCACCTAGAAATGTATATGCAACTAAATTAAGTGGAGACTTTAGAAAAACAAGAATAAATAACTTGTTTAAAGGATCAGGTTCATTTGTAGAATCTGCAGAAAATGAATTTGATGTTTTAATTGTAGATGAGGCACATAGATTAAATGCAAAATCTGGAATGTTTCAAAACTTAGGAGAAAATCAAATAAAAGAAATTATTAAAGCCTCTAAATTTTCAATATTCTTTATAGACGAATCTCAAAGAGTAACACTTAAAGATATAGGAAGTGTGGAAGAAATACAAAAATATATTAGACAGGCTAATGCCGAATCAGAAATAATGGAATTAGAATCACAATTTAGATGTAATGGTTCAGATGGTTATATAGCATGGATAGATGATGTATTAGAAATAAGAAAAACAGCAAACGATGATGGATTTGATTTAGATTATGACATTAGAGTATGTGATACTCCAAATGAAGTCAGAGATTTAATATTTGAAAAGAATAAGATAAATAATAAAGCGAGACTACTTGCAGGATATTGCTGGGATTGGATAAAGGATGGAAAAAATAAATCAGATGTATTTGATATAACGATTCCAGAATATGATTTTGCGATGAGTTGGAATTTAGGTAATAGTACTACATGGGCAATTGACTCTGATTCAGTAAATGAAATAGGATGTATACATACTTGTCAAGGCTTAGAATTTGATTATGTTGGAGTAATTATTGGAAATGATTTAAGATATGAAAACAACAAAATAGTTACAGATGTTACAGAAAGAGCAAAGACAGACCAATCAATAAAAGGTATATATAAAATGTATCAACAAGATTTTGATAAAGCTGAGAAAATGGCAGATGAAATAATAAAAAATACATATAGGACGTTAATGACTAGAGGACAAAAAGGATGCTATATTTATTGCACAGATAAGAATTTAGCTGAATATTTAAAAAGAAGATTAAATCAAAATGAAGGTATCGTTTATCCTGTTGATAAAGATGAAAATTATGCTGATTTAATGGTTGCAGAAGATAGTGAAGAATATAGATATGAATGAAAATTACATGGAATAATGATTATAAAAATAAAATATATTATGGAGATTAAATGAGAGAGATTAAAGAAATATTAGAAGACTATCCATCATTAAAATTACAGTATGAACAAGTGGAAAGAATGAGTTTAGTTAAATTTTTACTAAAAAAAGAACAGAGGAAAGAACTAGATAGAATAAAAAAAGAAATGAATAATTTAATAATGACTACCGAAGAATATAATAATAATTTTTCTGATTATGGATGGATTGCATATTCACTAATAAATGTAGAATTTATGAAAAAAGCTAATCAATTATTTAAGGACAATGGTATTACAGAAGCAGAAGAGTTTATTGCAGATTATTACATAGAAAACTCAAAGAAGGCTAAAAAATTTATTCAATATTCATCAAATGAATTTAGAAGAAGATCTAATATAATTGATGAAGCATTTCAAGCATATGAAAATAAACAGTATTATTCAGCAGTTACTTTGTTTTTAACTATTGCAGATGGAGTGATAAATGATTTTACAAAAAATAAAGGTTTTTTTACTGAAGGATTAGATTTAGACTGTTGGGATTGTTTAGTTGAGTGTGATAAAGGTTTAAAAAAAATTAAAGATATATATAATTTGCCTAGGAAAAGGACAAATGAAGAAATAATAAAAATGCCTTATAGAAATGGTATTCTACATGGAAGAGATTTGAATTATGGCAATAAATTTGTTTCTGGTAAATGTATTGTAATGTTATTAGCTATTTCAGAATGGATAAAAAATAAAAATACTGAAGACAAAAGGAAAGAACAATATATAAAGGATGCAAATCCACCAGCATTAGGAGAAAGTTTAAAAAGACTTCAAGAAATAGAGAATACAAGAAAAATAATTAATAACTATGAAAGTAAAAAAATTGTTGTAGGAAAGGATATTCCAATAGCTGGTAAGAAAGAAGAGTATGCTCAATATGATTTCATCTATAAATTTGTTGAAACTTTAGAAATATGGAAATCAAAAAATTATGGAGAATTAGCAAAACGATTTGAAATACTATTTAACTATGAAGATAGAGCAGGATATAGACCTAAAAGGTGTAGAGAGATTTTTGAAAAAAATATTTTGATAGAATTTAAATTAATTAATATTATAGACCAAGCAATATGTATGAAAGTTATAGAACTCGAAGTAAAACTACAAAAAGAGAATAAAATTGTTAAGGGTATAATGAAAATCGGAATGGTATATGAAGGACAAAAAGATGTTTTGGCTATTCCAAATAAAAATAACGGTGAGTGGAAAATTTACCCTAGAGATACAAAAATATTATATGAAAGTTAAAAACAAGGAGGATATTGTGATTTATATTACTGGAGATACACATAGTGATTTTCAACGATTTACTGAAGAAAAATTCCCAATACAAACAGAAATGACCAAGAACGATTATGTAATTATATGCGGAGATTTTGGAGGAGTATGGACATTTGAAGAAGAAAGTAGTAGAGAAAAAGGAGCACTTGATTGGTTAAATAATAAAAACTTTACAACCTTATTTATAGATGGAAACCATGAAAATTATACAAGACTATATAATTATCCAGTAGAAGAATGGCATGATGGAAAAGTACATAAAATAAGGGACTCTGTATTTCATTTAATGAGAGGAGAAATTTTTAATATTGATAATAAGAAAATATTTGCTTTTGGTGGTGCTAGATCACATGATATACAGGAGGGGATATTAAATCTTGATGAAGAAGAAAAGATATATGAATACCGTAAAAGGGGAGCATATTTTAGAATTAGAGATTTTTCATGGTGGGATTTAGAACTCCCAACAAATCAAGAAATGGAAAACGGAATAAAAAATCTAGAAAAAGTAAATTATAAAGTTGATTATATTATTTCACATTGCTGTCCTACAAATATTCAAGCACTTCTTGGTGTGGGAACGTATAAGAAAGATTATTTAACTGACTATTTGCAAGAAATATCTGAAAAATGCAAATTTAAAAAATGGTATTTTGGACATTATCATGATTATAGACAGGTAAATGAACAGTTTACTTTGCTTTATGAAGATATAGTACCGTTAGAATATGAAAGCATATTTTAAAAATATTGACAAATTAAGAGTAAAATAATAAACTAATATCAGTTAGAAAAAGTTTTAATACTTTTGCGGAACTATGTTCTATATGAGCATGGTTCTATTTTTCTTTATATTATGAATAAAACAATAAAATTGTAGAAAAATTAAAGATAATGACTAGAATTATTTGACTTAATATATTTTTTATGATAAAATGATATTGCCATCAAAAAGTGGCACTATTTTTAAGGAGATGGCATATGATGAATACAATAGGAGGTCAAATTAGAAGTCAGAATTTACTTAAAATTAAAAAGATTGTAGATGATGATAACAATGGCGATAAATTTATAATTGCCAGAAGAGATAAAAACATTGAATTTATGAGAGAATACGGTTTAAACCATGAAGATGTTAAAGACATTATAAGAGGACTTACTGTAGAAGATTGTTTTGCTGGTCCAGAAGAAGACCGAAATCCAAAGTATGACGGTTGGATATTTAAGTTTAATCCAATGTTTGAAGATACGCAGTTATATATTAAAATAAGAATAGAAAATATTGAAAAGTCAGTTTGTTTGTCAGTTCATGAATTTGGTAAATATGATGAGGTGAATTAAAATGAGAGTATATTGTCCATATTGTAAAAAAGAAGTAGAGTATAGAATTGAAAAAAGAGATTTAAAAGAATTTAGAGGAATTGAAGTAAATACATTTGAAAATGTAGCTATATGTAATGAATGTAATCAAGATTTATATGTTAATGAAATTGAAGATGAAAATAATAAAAGAATATATCAAATTTATAGAGAAAAAACAAATATTATAAAAGCTGAAGACATTATTAAATTAAGAGAAAAATATGATATTTCGCAAAGAGAATTAACATCTATTTTAGGATTTGGAAAGATGACTATTAATAGATATGAAAGAGGAGGACTTCCAACAAAATCTCAAAGTGATTATATTAAATTATTAATAGAAAATGATGATAAGTTTATAGAAAAAGTAAAAGAAGCATATGAAAAAAATAATATTAATGAAAAAACTTATAAGAAAATAGTATCTGAAGAAGTAGAAAAGGACATTAGTAAAAAAGAAGTGCAAGACAATATTAGAAGATATTTAAAATCTGTATTAAATAGAAAACCTGATATTTATAATGGATACAAATCATTAGATTTAGAAAAAGTTGAAAATATAATTTCATATATAGCAAGTAAGGTAAAGAATTTAACAATAACAAGTTTGAATAAGTATTTATGGTATATTGACATGTTATCATTTAATGAAAGAACAGTTGCAATTACTGGACTTACTTATCAAAATCAAAAATTTGGACCAACTATTGTATATAAGAAATATGATGAATTATCATTGTTAGATGATAAATATACAAGAGAAGATATTGAAACTGAAAATGGAAATACTACTAAAATTATAAGCAATAATAATTTTAATTTAGATAAAATAAGTAGTAGTGAAAAAGAAATAATAGATACAATAATAAAATTACTAAAGAATAAAAATGTGACAGATATATCTGAAATATCACATAGAGAGGATGGATGGAAAAAAACTAAAAGATTTGAACAAATATCATTTGAATATGCTATGAATTTAAAGTTAATTAAATAGATGATAGAAAGCAAAATATTTTAGTTTTTACTAGACTATTTTGCTTTTTGTTTGGAAAGGAGGACATGATGTACCAAATTATAAGTGCTTTAAATGGATTCATAAGAGAAGAAATGATTCCAAATCCATTTGATTTTATATCAGATAATCAATTAATGGTGATGTTGTTTACTTATTTAATTGGTAGAATGATATTACATATAATATCATTTTCTATGTGTGGAGTGTTTTATAATAGAGGACAAGCATCTGTGTTAGGAAGTATAGGTTATATGATTGCTTTCAGCTTTAATGTTTTGATTCTTATAAATATAAGTAAAGTATTTGATAGCATTTTAACAATAAGTATTATATATACCATTATTGTTATTGCAATATTTAAGCTGTTATATAAATTAAAAGAAATTGTATTTATGTCATAAAAATATAAAGTGTTACAAGATTCGACAAAAATATAAAAATTATTATTATATAATACAAAAAACTAAGTTAATAAAAAGTAGGGATTAATATGAAAGATATTAGCGGAGTATTTTTTAAACAATACAATCAAATTATAAAAGAAGCAAGAGCCGATTCGAAATTAGAATATTGTCTATGTTGTAATAAGAAAGTAAGTAGTTTTTGTAATTCGCATTCTTTACCTAAATTTATATTAAGTAATTTAAGTGAAATGGGAATGATATTAAATTCAAATCACTTTTTTGAAGCCCCATTTATAAAAGAAGAAAAAGGTGTTAACAATAGTGGTACCTTCCATAGGATTTGTAATGAATGTGATAATAATTTGTTTAAAGATTATGAAAATGAAAATAAATTATTAGAACTCCCAAGAAAAAAGATTATGGCACAAATAGATTTAAAAAACACTTTGAAAATGTATGATAAAAGACTAAATGAAATTTCTATTTATAGAAAAATGCTTAGTGAGACAGATGGATTTTGGAAAATGGAACTTTTAGAAAAGCAAAAAGTAAATTATCTAGATTTGAATGAAATAAAAAAAGAATTTCAAAGAGCTTTGGATATACTTAATAAAAAGTCAACGTCTAGTTATGAATTAATCTATTGGAATGTATTAGATTATGTTGCACCTATTGGATTTCAAGGACATATAGCATTGCATGGAGATTTGAAAGGTGGAATTATTAATGATATATATAATCATTCTCCTAAATATGTTATAGAAAACATTAATTTGTGCGTATTTCCCTTAAAAGAAAAAACTGTTGTAATAATGTTTATTAACAAAGAACATAAAAAATATAAACTTTTTATACAGCAATTTAAAAAATTAAAGGAAGAAGAAAAATTAAATTTAATTTCATACATTATAATTAATTATAGTGAAGAATTTTTTATATCACCAAATAGTAAAAAAGATATATTGGAAAATGATGATATAAAGGTAATAACAAGAAATGTTTCTGATATGATTGCTTTGAACGAAGAAATGGCAAAGAAAATGAAAAAATTGAAATTTTTAGAATTAATGGAGTATAAAAATTTTACTAATTTATTAGCAAAAGAAAATTCTTTAATAGATGGAAGATAGTAAATTTTATTAGATATCCAGATTAAGAAAGGAGAATAAAAATGATAAAAGAGTTAGAAAAATCAGATTCAATTATAGGCATAATTAATACAATAAAAAAATATTTTAGTGAATATGATCAAGATATATATTTGCCTGCAATTATAAAAGAAGGCGATTTTATGTATGAGAGATATGGAAATAAAAAGAAAAGGGAATCTAGTGATTTCTACGCTAAATTAATAATACGACCAATAAGTTCAAAAATAACACACTCTTGGTTAATACAAAATATGGTATATAATTTTTATAACGGAAATGAATATTCGGAAAATAAAATTGTTGATCCATTGGACTTTGTATATAACATAATTGTTCATAAAAATGTATATGGCAATTCTATATATACATTAAACCCTATGCTATATAACGATGAAAGTTCAATTAGTGAAGAAAATTATAAAAATAATGGTATTGCAAATTTATATTATTGTGATTCTTATCATAGTGAGAATAAGATAAATGTATTAAAAAATGAAAATGATGATATATATATATTAAAAGAAGTATTAGAAAATTATGTTTTTGCACAAAATCCATCACGATATGGAAATGGGGATTATATTTTATCTGTAGAATTTGAATATAGAAATACCAATAATCATATTAAAGATGTTGATAATTATCAAGATGATACTTCATTTATAGATAATATAAATAAAGAAAAAAAGGATTATTTATGGTTAATTGGAACTATTGATATTCCTTTTGTTATAAAAAGTGAACAACCTCTAAATATTGTGGTAAATGACTTAAAAGGAAACAAAAGAACACTAAATGAAAATAATTATAATGACGATACAGATGCAGGTTTAATTGTTTTCTCAGAAGACTGTTTTGAATATTTACGACAGAGATATATTATATTAGGATTAACAATGATAGATACATATAATGAAAATCAATCATATATAATTGATAACTTAGAAGATATTTTTGTGTTTTGGGAAGGAGAGTTTAATAAATTACCAAGAGAAGTAAAAGTAGGATTAGAGAAATATAATAATATTGAAAAAAGTACAGGAATAGTATCACCAGCAATGTTTGAATGGCAACTAAATGCTAATTGGGACTGGAAGAACAAGGCATATCCTTCACAATACTTAGGAGAATATTTAATAGAAAATTATATAGAACTTGTAAAAGAATATAAATGTAATATAGTTTTACCAAAAAACGAAGAAATTTTTAAAGAGCAAATAAATAATATATTGGAAATTTTAAATATTAAAATAGAAGATGTATATAAAAATGAGAATGGATATAGAGCAGTATTAGAAATAATGAATCAAGAAAAAAAAGAGAAAAATAAAGAAATATTAAAATCGTTGTTTGAATATTTTTGTTCAATAGTTTTAGAGAAAGTAGATAAAAATTATGTTAGAACGATACATCGCTAAAGATAATAACTATAAAACTTTTTTCTTGATTGGTTCTAATGGTGCTGGTAAAACTTATAATTTATTAAGAATATATGAAAGAGATACAACAAAAAATATATATATTTCTGAAGAAGGAGAGATACATAATAGGACACACAAAAACAAAGTAAAATTAGATTTAGATAATAAGGTATACATATTTGAAAGTGATGAAAGACAAAGAGGAAATAGAGAAGCTAATAATATTTCAAAAACAATAAGTATAAATCCGAGATTAATAGAATTATTAACCTTTTGCAATAAAGAACTAAACAATATAAATAAAATAAAGAAAAAATCAAAAGGACAAGCTAAGATATTAAATATTTTAGAAATAATGACATCAATTTTTCTAAATTCTGTTTCTGTTATTTTATTTGATGAGCCAGAGAATTATTTGGATGATTCTTATTTAAGAATTATTGCAAAATTATTTGCTCTTTTAGAAAAAGCTGAAATTAAAGTTATAGTAGCAACGCATAATCCTAGACTGTGTGAATTATGTAATATGTATATAGACAATGTAGTATTAATGGATATAAAAAATGTTGATGGGAGAATTGAATATATACAAGCAAATTTAACCATGGAAGAGGTTAAGAAAATATATATAAAAGTAGCAGATATAGTAAAAGGTATAGAAATTCAAAATAAATATAATCAAGATGCTGGAATATTAAAAAAATTGAACATGAGTGAAAATGATGTGTTGTTTGAGGATTTGATTAAATATTTACTGCAATCAGAAGAATTTTATAGAGCTTTATTTTATAAAGATATTTTGTTAGTGGAAGGGGAAACTGAAAAAATAATCTTAAAAAAAGCCTATAAAAATATATCGGATAATTCTTATTTTTTTGTTGTGAATGGTAAGGCTTTTTTACCTTTTTTTGTAGAGATTTTTAATAAATTAAATAAAAATTTAAAAATTGTTTTCGATAGTGACAGAAAGCCTGATAAAAATAGTAGTACTGCAGTTGCTATTACCGATTATTTTGAAATTAATTATAAAGGAATTTGTAGAATATTCGAATATGATTTAGAATCTAATTTTCGGTATAGATTTAGAGGGTTTTAGAGTAAATAACGGTTTTAGTAAAAAAGATAAATTTATGATAAAACAATTTGCTGCAGAAGAATTTTTTAAGGATAAAAATAATTTAGATAAGTTTATAAATTTTTTAAAATGAGAATATATTATTTCCAATTGTGCCACAAATTTGCAAAAATGTGGCACAATTGGAATTTTACATCTGTGCTTCAAATTATCAATATTGTAGCACAATTGTAAAATAGCTATTCCTCAAAACATCCCATAATTAGCTGAGAGCCATCTACAAATCCATTCCTATAATACTTTTCATTCCAATATCCAAGATAATCCAAAAAATTATCATCAAGAGAATTAAGTTGACGTCTAACAAAATCCCTATTCTGTTTAGGAATAGAATTCAAAATCTTATCAGAAATCTCATCAAAATAAACCCAATGTTTTCTATCCTCATCACAAGCAAGAGAAGAAAGCTCATCCTCTCTATATAATAACCACTCTTTCAAAATATCATCATTTACTTCTCTAAAATTAACCATTTGTTATTCCTCCTATACATATATAATTTCATTCAAAACAATTTCTTCAGCTCTATTTTTAATATTATTCATAGATTGAACCCATTCCATTTGATGATGTTCTTTTAATTGTTCATTAATATTTTCAGATTCAGAAAGTTGTTTTATAATAAGATTTACTTTGTTATTAGCATTTTCATCTATATCTAGCAGATATTGTTTTAAAGTACCAGTTATAAGTAATTCAGTATATAATCCTTTATCAAAATTCTTTAAATAATTTAATCTCAATTGCCCATATTTTCCAATGTGTCCTTTAGGTTGCATAGGCAAATACAAATCAGGAATAAAATAATCTCCTTCTCTGTGATAAGTAATTTTATTCATAATAAAAACCTCCAAAAATAAATTTTAGGTTTCCCATTTATATCCATTTTTTATTACGAACATCTGTGTAAAATTCTTGGGGAAATAATGGGGAAAAATTTTTCAAAAAAGTACAAAAAATTACACAAATGTTTGCTATGCCAAAAACCCCGAAGGTGTTAAAATACCAGTCAAAAACATTGATTTCACTAAAGTACAAGAAACGGGCAGGTCGCCCTCATAACCCGAAGGTCGTAAGTTCGAGTCTTACTCCCGCAACCAGATTTATCAAGGGATTCAAAGTTCCTTGATTTTTTTATTTGCCTAAAAAAGTGGCGAAAAAGTGGCGAAAGTTTTTGAGATTGAAAAATTAGTGAAAATTTAAAGTGCAATTGTGTGATTTTAAAGTGCAAATTTTGCACTTTAGTTGTAGTAACAAGAGGTTTATTTTTAATAGAAAGAATGGTATAATATGGGAAAATAGGAGTGAGATATAAATGATAACAATAAACAATGAAGCAAAAATGAAAAAAGAATATTTAGAAAAGTTAGAAGATATAATTCATAATTTCGTTAATAAAAATACAGAATTAGATTTGAAAGGATTGCATCAAATAAAAATAGTAGATAGTATTGAAAATACAAGTTCAGACGGAAGATTTGAAAACAATGCGATAATATTGCCAAAAAACAAAATGGAAGAGTATATTAAAAATAATGATAAAGCTACTATAAAATCAACAATTTATCATGAATTATGTCATGTGGATTTAAATAACAGATTACCACAACTACATTATTTGAGCGATAAATATAAACGAGAAGAGAATTATATTAAATATTTTACAATTATGATTTATATAGAATATATTGCCCATATAATGAGTTTGAAACATGAGGCTGAAGAAAATATAAAAAGATTCTTAGAATCTATCAATAATAGAACTTGGAATTTTAATGATGAAATATCAAGAATATATTTTATTAAATGTGTACCATATGTATTAGGAAGAATTAATAAAAACTTTGATTATATTAATATAGTCAAAAGTGAAGATTTTAAAAAAAATATAGTACAAGCAAAAGAAATAATAGAGAGAACTGTAAGTGATGGAGCGGTAGACGATTATAATAATTTAGTTGAAGTAGAAGATTTTGTCAGCAAATACATTAGTAATGATTAAATATAAAAGAGGTGATTATATGTATAATCCCAATACAGGAGTATGGATCGAGAATGCAAAAGATGATTTTACAGAACATTTTGAAACAACATATTATTTAAAATATAATATTGAAAAGGCAATTTATTCATTAGAAAAAATTATGAAGGCAAAAATAGATTTTAGTGAATTTTCTAATAGATGCGTTTATTATCATTTTTATGTTGATAATTTGCTTAATGCAATTGGACATATTAGGAGAAGATTCTTTAATAATAATGCTAATCAAGAAAGGATAGAAAGAAACAAAAAGGAATACAATTATATTTTGATAAATGAGCAAGGAAAGGAGATATACAATTATCCAATTATTGGAGATAATAGTATTAGAAATTTTATTGAACATATTGATGAAAAAGATGAAAAACTTATGGATATAGGGATGTATTATGGGAGCTTTAATGTTATATATAAAGGTATGAATCAACAAACGAAAATAAATCTGCTAAATGATAAGAATAAGCAAAATAATTTGCTAAATTTATTAACAAAAGAATATAAAATATTAACTGTGCAAGATAAAAACATAAAGGAATATAAATTAGATTTGGTAGGATTAAAAAAAGAGTTGGAAAAAATGAAATTAATAAATAAAAAGATATGGAGTTATCTAACAGATGAGTTATTTAATTAATTATATATGAGGAAAAGGAGAAAATATGAAACCACTAATTGTAAGAATTGGAGAAGAAAGATTTTATAGTATAAAGAATAAACAAATTGTACATTTTTTAGATAATGAAGAAGAAAATATATTTTTAAATGATTTAGAAAACTATCCACATGCATTTATTTTAGCATGTTTAATGGATAAGCAAATGAAAGCTGAAATTGCATGGCAAATACCATATAAAATTTATAAAATATTAGGAACATTTAATATAAAGGATTTAGGAAAAATAACGCTAAATAAGTATATAGAAATATTTGAAAATAATAAATTACATAGATTTAACAAAGTTTCTGCAAAAGTATTTTATGATGCAGTACATAGAATAATAGATGATTTTAATGGGGATGTTTCTTTAATTTGGAAGAATAAGCCAAGTAGTTCAAAAGTAGTTTATGAAATGTTAAAGTTTAATGGATGTGGTTTAAAAATTGCAACTATGACAGCTAACATTTTAGCTAGACAATTTAAAATAGAGTTTTCAGATTATTATAGTATTGATATTTCAACTGATGTGCACATAAATAGAGTAATGAGAAGAATGGGATTTGTTCCTAAGAACGCAGATAATACAATGGTTGTTTATAAAGCTAGAGAACTAAATCCTGAATTTCCTGGAATAATAGATTTTTCATGTTGGGAGATTGGCAGAACTTATTGTAGACCTAAGAATCCTAAATGCAATGAATGTGTTGTAAGAGAAGAGTGTAAAAAGGTGATAGATTAATAAATAATTGGAGGTAACAATGAAAAATATTGACATAACAGAAAAAATAATATATATTGGAGCAGATGATAAAGATATTGATTTATTTGAAAGTCAATATAT
>JABLTK010133812.1_pt1 | contig 24504 bp, 21 predicted proteins | sample 7160131 | NCBI WGS metagenome assembly JABLTK01 (sample SAMN14651221, study PRJNA627086) | human gut metagenome | isolation source: feces | host: Homo sapiens
AATTATTTTTTTATTTTTTCTTTTTCTTTTTTCAATTTTGAAACATTCTTTTAAAGTAGTATTCATATCTTCTAATTTCTTATTGTAATATATTGTTCCGAGTAATTCTCCTTTTGTGACCTTAGAGCCAATTGTTTTATTTAATACTATGCCTACGCTATAATCAATTTTATCCGTCTTCTTAACTCTTCCTGCACCTAAATCAAATACCAATTTAGATAGTTTATGTGAATCTATATTATTAATATAACCTGTTTCATCACTATAAATATATTTTTTATAAGCCGTTATTTTTAATTTTTTAATGTCTCCACCTTGTTCTTTGATCCATTCATAAAATTTATTTTTAGCATGTCCACATTCAAGTAAATTAATTACTAATTTTTTTGCTGAATTAAAACTTATATTTTTTGATACTGAAATCATTAAACTAGAAATGTATACTGAAAGTTCGTATAATCTTTTATCATATTTACCATTAAAGAAATTAATTGCTTCTTTAACTTCTAATGCATTACCGATGTTAAGTCCAAGTGGTATATTCATATCACTGAGAGTACATATTACTTTCTTACCATAATATTTACCGATTTGAACCATTGTTTTAGCAAGTTTAGTGGCATCTTTTATATTTGTCATAAAAGCACCTTTACCTACTTTTAGGTCTATAACAATAGTATCACTTCCACTTGCTATTTTTTTAGACATAATTGAACTTGCAATTAAAGGTATTGAATCTACTGCACCTATTTCGTTTCTAAGAGCATATATTTTCTTATCTGCAACTGCTATTTTTTCACTTTGACTTATAACTGCACATCCAACTGTATTTAAAAGTCTTAAAAACTCCTTTTTAGATACATTTAATTTATATCCTGGGATGCTTTCAAGTTTATCAACAGTTCCTCCCGTAAGTCCAAGACCTCTACCGCTCATTTTAGGTACTGCTACACCTGCTGCTGCTACTATTGGAGAAACTATAAGAGTAATTTTATCTCCAACACCACCAGTTGAATGTTTATCACATACTGGTTTATCAATAGAACTTAAATCTATTGTTTCACCACTTTTAATCATTATATCAGTTAGATAATAAGTTTCTTCCATTGATAAAGTATTATTATATATACTCCATACAAAATCTGACATTGTATTATCATTTATTTTACCTTTAACGTAAGAATTAACCATATATTCTATTTCTTTATAAGTTAGTTCTTCTTTATTATTTTTCTTTTCAATTATTTCTACAGCCTTCAAATTCTCTCACCTATTATATATTATACAATATTTTTAATTAAAAAAATAGATTTCATTTAAGAAACCTATTTAATTTATTAGCCTATTCTAAATGCTGGTGATACTCCACTACTGCTGTATGCGGCCTGGGATGAAAGCCAAATGCCTTGTGTATTAACTGCAGTAAAGTCAAATCCATATGTCGAATCAGCTGAACGGAGCCACCATATGCTAATAGTTTCTCCATTTTTCTTTATTGCTGACGAGTAATCTGATACAGTTACCCCTATTTTTTTGTAATAATCTAATTGGCGTGTTAGATTTCCTATTGTTTCTAAGTCATCTGAGAATCCTGCATATATTTCTTTTCCAGATAACAAATAAAGCTTATCAGTTGATGTAAAGTTGTTTGCATCATTTACACCATGGCTAGATAAAACAGTAGTTGAAATTATCCCCTTTTGTAGTTCTGTTGGAAAACTATTATATATATCATTATTTATAAAAGTTCTCATTTGAGTTTCTGGCCACCCACCTTCATTCCATCCCAAACTATATGTCTTGCCATTGTGTGTGCCAGATGGATTCATAATATGGTTTGTTATAATATCTGCAAACTCAAGTACAAATCCACATGCTGTTTGTGAAAATCCAGTTGTGCTACACTCACTCGGTGTTGTTGTATTTGCTATTCTTACTGTATGTGTTCCATAGGTTCCCATATTAATAGTTTTAGTATCCCCTAAATTATATTTGCTTGTATTATTTTCTTTAACTGCTTTAATTATTGTTTTCCAACTATCTGTAGCAAATGAATTTGGTTCAAAAATTTTTTCAGTAAAATATCCAGGATCAGCAGTGCCACCATCTATATGAGCATATAACTTACTTTTCTTTGTACTATCATAAGCACTTCCTGCACCGCCTATCAAACTATAGCATCTCCAAAACATATTTGTGTCATCTTCAACATTAGTTACTACAAAGTTATCGCTTGCATAAATAGTTTTTAAACTTTCACTTCCCCAAAACATTGCTGACATATTAGTAACATTACTAGTATCAAAACTACTTAAGTCGATTGTTATACTTTTACTTTTCCTAAACATTAGTCCCATGTTTGTGACTTTACTTGTATCAAAACTACTTAAATTGATATTCGTAATCTCACTATTTTCAAACATGCTATACATGCTCGTTACTTTGCTAGTATTAAAGTTGTTTACATCTAGTGTTGTAACTGATGCACTCATAAACATACTTTCCATATTGGTTACATTGCTTGTATCAAAACTGCTTACATCAAGTATATTTGAATTGCTCCAAGTAAACATATATCCCATGTTTGTAACTTTACTTGTATTAAAATTGCTTACATCTAATGTTGTAGCCATACTCGCTGAAAACATATAACTCATATCAGTTACATTTTTAGTATCAAATTTACTGATATCTAGTACTGTTGCCTTACTATAGTAGAACATTCCAGACATATTTGTAACTTTACTTGTATCAAATTTACTAACATCTGTAACTGTTGTTTTGCTGTAATAAAACATCTCACTCATATCTGTAACTTTTGATGTATTAAAACTACTTACATTTATTTCAGTTGCTTCACTTGCTCGAAACATTCCTGCCATATTCACTATATTATGGGTATCTAATTTACTAACGTCTAATACTGTTGCTTTGCTATTATAAAACATATAAGCCATTGATGTTATAGGTATATTATTTATATATGTACATACTTTACTTGTTATTGCATCTGTGCTTGTTTTATCAGTTAATTGTACTCCCCATCCATTATTCATACTATTCCAAGCAAGTTCGGAATTTGAGTTAATACCACTTTGCTTATATGAATATGTATATTGTTTATTAACATATTTTAGTCCTTCTGTAAGTGTATCCGTTGTTTTACAAAAATAAGTGTTTTCAGTATTTTCTGCAACTGTTATTTCACTATAATTAGTGGGTAGTGATATATCAGATAAGGTATTTGTGATATATCCGCCTTTTAAAACCAGTTCTATTGTTTGATCTGTTTCACTATTATTTATTATTAAAAGTTTTATATTGTTTGAATTATTTGCTACTATTGAATCATTTGGTTTACTATATGTTGTTACTATTTCATCTGTATCTTTTGTTGATTCATAATATTTTATTTCAATGTTAGAATTTTTTAAATATAATAATTTATAATATGTATCTACTGGATCTAAACTATTTACTGTTAAATCTATTATTGTTTCACCAGGTGGTACTGTTAAAGTATTTTTTGATTCATTATCAATTGTCATTGAATACTTTAGTTCTCCAATATACATTTCTGCTGCTTTATGATTATCAGAAGATACGAAAAAGCTTGAATAAGACAAGCCTAAAAGAATACTTATGCCAATAAGTAAAGATATCATTACTAGATATTTATGTAAAAAATTTACTACCTTATTCATATCTATTCTCCAATTTTATTCTATCATTTTCTAATTTGTTAATCAATTCTCTTTTCTAATTTTATCTCTTCTAATCTATCATCTTGTATTATTCTATTTGCATTATCTAATAATTGTTTTTTAACTGCTTTGCATATAAATAATAATTCTTCATCATCTATGCCTATTCTTTTTCTAAGTTCTGGTTTTTCTATTATTTCTAATAAGTTTTTAACAGCTATTTCATCAGCTAAATCTGGACAGCCAAGCTCATATCCATTATACATATTATCACCTACACTAATTTTAGTATAATTGTTTTATTTAGTCAATTTTTATATTATTTTATATTCCCTTGATATTATTTTTTTATTACTACAATATTCTATGATATATTCATTATTTCTTTTGCAAATTATAATACCTATAGTTTTATCGTGATAGGACTTTCTTATGTTTTTATCTATATAATCCATATATATTTGTATTTGACCTATATACTGTTTTTTTAACTCTGTTACTTTTAATTCTATTACCACAAAACAATTAAATTCGTAGTTAAATAACAATAAGTCTATATAATTATACCTCTGTCCTATTTTTATTTTGTATTCATTATCAATAAAAGAATATCCAGTGCCCAATTCTTTCATAAATGACGGTAAATTTTCTATTATTAAATTATGTAATACTTTTTCTGTTATTATTTCTACATTTTCTTTATTTTTTATTATTATAGGATTAGGAATATATTCTACTATATCTAGATTATTGTTTAATATTAATTTATCTTTTGTTTTTTTATTTAGTCTATCATATTCATTGTTTTTTATTTTTTCTTGTAATTGTCTTTTACTTAAATTATAAATTAAACACTGATTAATATAATAATTCATTTTATTTTTGTCTTTTAATGGCATTATTAGTAAAAGATTTGTCCATGATAATTTGGAAACCAATGGTTTCCAAATGTCATCTTTAAAAGAAAAATAAAGTTGTCTCATACTTCTTAATGTTCTTGTATTATATTTCTTGCCTATTTCAATAGTTAACTTTTCAGCATATTTTCCAATTATGTTATCACCATATTTACTTCCTGCTTCGTATAAAAGTTTTCCTATTTCGAAATAAGTTATTACTCTATGTTTTTCTTTTGAATAATCTTTTACTTTTGCATATATCTCGTTTTCTATTAATTTATCTTTTATTTCATTATAATAATTCATTCTTCTCCTTTTAAAAGCAGATTATTCATCTGCTTTTCTGGTACTTGATAAAAATGATACTTTTTCTGCAATTACATCCATTGTATATTTTGTTTCTCCATCTTTTTCATATTGTGAAGTTTGTAGTCTTCCTTTTACTCCAACTAAATCACTTTTCTTACAATACTCACAAGTTGTTTCAGCTATTCCGTTCCAAAGTGTACATCTTATAAAGTCAGTGTCATATTGCCCATCCATATTCTTGAAAGCTCTTGGTACTGCTAATGTTATATAAGTTCTTTTTTTATTATTTTCACCTACTATTACTTCTGGATCATTAGCTATTCTTCCTGTTATTATTACTTGATTTAACATTTTTCCTCCTTTCAATGTTGAAATATAACACATACTAAAATAGCATTCAAATTGATATAATTTAATTTTACTAATACTTTTTATAGAGAAAAATTGTTTTTCTTCTAGTGAAAAATTATATTATTCTGAATAGTTTTATACTGAAAAATTAATTTTAGACAAAATTAAAAAAATTACAAAAATGTAATTTTCTTAATTTGCAAACTCAAAGATTTCTTTTTTATTTTTTAATACTTTTATTAAGTAATCAATTTCTTCAAATGTATTATAAAAATATAAACTTATTCTAACTGTATCTTCAGTGTTATCACCCATTTTGGCACAATGTTTACCACTTCTTACACAAATGCCTTTTGTATTTAAATATAGTCCTAAGTCTCCTGATAGTACTCCATCAATATTAATTATTACTGTACTTCCTTCACAATTTTTATTATATATTTTTATGTATGGTATAGTTTCAAGTTCTTTTATTAAATATTTTCTTAAATATTTTTCATGTTTTTCTATATTATCCATACCTATTTCATTTAGATATTTTATTGATTCACTAAAGCCTATTATTCCACTTAAATTTGGTGTTCCTGCTTCAAATCTATATGGTAGTTCTGCAAGTCTTAATGAATTATTATCATATAATAAATTCATTCCACCTCCATATTCAAATGGCACCATTTTCTTTAATAAATCATATTTTCCGTAAAGCACTCCTACCCCTGTTGGTCCACACATTTTATGAGCAGAGAATGCTAGAAAATCTACATCTAAATCTTGAACATCTGTTTTAATATGAGGAACACTTTGTGCTCCATCAACAACTACTAGTATATTGTTTTTGTGAGCTATTTTACATATTGTTTTAATATCTCTTCTGTCCCCACTAACATTAGTTATATGAGCTAGTGATATTACTTTTGTTTTTTTAGTTATTTTATTTACAAGGTCATTTATATTTAATTTTTCATTTACTGAATCTACAAATACTATTTTTATGTTTTTTTTGATAGATAATATCAACCATGGAAGTATATTAGATGCATGTTCACTGCTAGATAATATTATTTCATCATTTTCTTTTAAATAATTTAAGAAATATCCGAAACATATCATATTTAGTGAATCAGTTGTGTTTTTAGTAAATATTATTTCATCTGTTTTTTTAGCATTTATAAACATTTTTACTAAGTCTCTTGTGTAATCTATTTCATCATCGACTTTAAAACTTATATCATAATCTCCTCTATGTGAATTGGCATTGTAATCATAATAATACTCATTCATTTTATCTATTACTCTATAAGGTTTAAATGTAGTAGCAGCATTATCAAAATATATAAGACTTTTTTCTTTCATTGGAAATTCATTTTTATTATTCACCTTATACCTCACCTATTATAATATATACTTATAAATAAATTTGTTTTATAGCAAATATAATAATTGAAGTACTTTAATATTTAATATATAATATATTTGGGTGAAGAAAATGGATTGTTTATTTTGTAAGATTATTAATGGAGATATTCCATCATATACTATATATGAAAATGAATATGTAAAGTGTTTTTTAGATGTTAATCCTAATTCTATGGGACATACTTTAATTGTACCTAAAAAACATTTTAAAGATATTTATGATATAGATTTAGAATATTTAAATGAAATACATAAAGCTAGTAAAGAAGTTATTAATATTTTAGATTCTAAACTTAAACCTAATGGTTATAAGTTAGTTCAAAATAATGGAATATTACAAGAAGTAAAACATTATCATTTACATGTTATTCCTAATTATAATAAGAAAATTAATAAAGATGTAAGTGAAGTTTATAATATGATTAAATAATTGTTTATTTATTTGTTTTATTGTATAATTAATTTATATAAAAAGGAGTGAAAGAAATGTTTGAATCAATGGATAAAAAGAAATTAATTATATTAGGTTCATCATTAGTTGGTTTTATTGTTGTTATCCTTTTAGCATCATGGATTATAAGTATTGTTAAACCTCATTATTATACTTATGAAGAAGTTGAAACTAAGATTACTGCAGCAGTTAAAAGCTATTATGAAACTAATCCTACTATGATACCTACTCAAGATGGTGAGTATAGTGTTCAATATAGTACATTAGTTGAAGGTGAATTTATTAAACCTCTTAATGAAATACTTAAAGATGGAGATAATTGTACAGTTAATATTGTAGTTACTAAATCTGGAGATAATATTGCTTATCTACCATACTTAACTTGCCCTGGTAGTTATGAAACAAAAGAATTATACAAAGTTGTTAAAGAAAATAACCCTGTTGTTACTTATGGTACTGGTTTGTATGAGAATACAAATGGTGGATATTATTTTAGAGGTGAAGTTAAAAACAACTATATTAGTTTTGGAGAAATCAGTATTAATGATAAACCAAAACCTTATTTATGGAAAATATTGAGTATCGAAAGTGATAATACTATTAAGATTATGACAGATATTACTGAGAGAGAAAGATATGCATGGGATGATAGATTTAATGAAGGAAAACAATCTAACTTTGGATATAATGATTTTGAAATAAGTAGAGCTAAAGAAACATTAAAAAGTTTTGAATCTAATGATAATATAACTAATGAATCTATGAAAAATGCAATTGTTGCTAAAAACTTATGTATAGGTAAAAGAAAGATAAGTGATACAACAAAAGATGGTAGTGCTGAATGTTCAGTTATGTCTGAAGATAAATATATGTTTGGTCTTATAACTCCATACGAATATATGAGAATTAGTTTAGATGATAATTGTAAAGTTCCTGCTAATGATTCTTGTTCTAATTACAATTATATGTATAATAAAGATGTTGTTAGTTGGTCATTAACTGCAGAGGATACTAGTGATAATAATTATAGTGTTTATTATTTTGATGGTACTGTTTTTGAAACAGGAAGAGCTAGTATTCAAAGAAGATATTATGTTACAACTTATATTAATGCTAGAGCATTATTTAAATCAGGTAATGGTACTGTTGATGATCCTTATATTATAAGATAATTAATGAATTTAAAAACCCTATTGAATAATAGGGTTTTGATTTGCTTCAATATTTTGACTTAGTTGTTGATTTTTTATTATTGCTGCTTGTTGTTGTTCAGCTAATATTTCTTCTGATTTTCTAAACCATTCTGTTCCTATATGAGCATTACTTGAATTTGGTGTTGGATCTGGTTTATCTATTTTAGTAAATATAGGAATATTAAATGCATTTCCAAAGCATAAAGCAACACCAGGTCTTAATGTTTTTAGTTTTTCTACATCCATATCACTTATACTATGAGTTATATGCTTAATTATTTCTAAATCAGCTGGATGAAACATTCTTAAAACTATATAGTTTGAGCACTGACTTAGAGCTGTATTAGAAAGTTCACTTGGTCTTTGAGTTATAAGTCCTAGCACCACTCCGTATTTTCGTCCTTCTTTTGTTATTCTATCAAATATATTATATCCGATTGTATTAATGTCATTATCATTTTGAACATAACGGTGTGCCTCCTCTAGTATTATCTGCATTGGAAATCCGCCTCTATTTTCTAAACTAATTGCATAATCGAAGAATAATTTTGAAAATACTTTAGTTAAAACCTTAGCAAATCTTTCATCTACATAATTTAAATTGAAGTTAACTATTTGAGCCTTTTCACCAGTTGGTGCGGTAAATATATTTTTAACATAATCTGATTTTGGTATGTACTCTTCTACATCAAAATATAATCCGTAGTCTCCATTAATAATAGTATCTAATCTTACTTTTAGAATATTGTTTACATCATAAACTTTATCACTTTTAAGTACACCTTCACTAATAAGAGCAAATTCGAATGCATTATATAAATCTTTTAATGTATAGAATTTTGGTTTCATATTTCTATTTAATTTTAATTCTTCTTGTACAAATGTTTCCAAGAATTCCGTTACTAGTTGCATAGTATTTATTTTACCAGTTTGATCTATGTTTAAGCATTGTCTTAATGTTCTTACATATCCTGGTTGAACTATTTTACTTTCTAAATTTATTTCTTTTGTATAAAATGTAGAAAGTACAGCAACTACTTGATCTCTTATTTGAGCTGGTCCTTTACCACTAGTTAATATATCTAATATTGCTTTTGCAATTATATTATTTTTAATATCTTTTACTTTTTCTTCTTCTTCTGTAAATAGATAAACATATTTTAATGCTTTTTCTATTATTGGAAGTTGAGATGGTGAATCTACATTTAAAAGTAGTGCTATATCATCTACTTCTAAATAATAAGGTGGTATTTTTACAATTTCACTCTTAGTAAATCCTGGATCTGTTGTTAATGTTTTACATCTACAAAATTTAGTTTGATTTATTCTATCAAGTGCATGATGATATTCACCATAAACATCAAACAATACTATATTAGCATTAGTTGGTATATAATTTTTTCTATAAAATAAATTTTGAAATATTCTTGTAACACTACAACTTTTACCACTACCAGTATTACCTATAATAGCAAAATGATTTGAAAAGAAATTATCTATATTTGCTGATACATTAAATCCATCATATATTAAGCTTTTACCTATATAAAGATCTGTTGGTGTATCTATTTGTTGATTACCTACTAGTTCAACAACTTCTTCTTTGTTAACAATTCTTGCCTTAGCATCAGCTGTTGGTTTATTTAATACTCCACTATAGAATGTATTATTTATAAATTCTCCAACTAAAATACAAGAAATCTCATCTCTTGTTATTGAAGTAATTTCAGCTACTACTTTATGTTTATCTTCAAATACTATATGTACACCTACTAGTGTTGTTTCAACTCTTTTTGATAAATTTTCTAATATAATATTTTGTTCAAATATAGATATAATTTTTCCAAACATATATACACCCTCTTATTCTATAAAAATTATATCACTAAAAAAGTACTATTGCTAGTACCAATTATTTAACCATTAATTTTTTTAGTTCACCTGTTGGTTTTATTTTAGTTATTTTATATATTTCATTTATTAATTCTATTATATCTTTATAATTAAAATCATCTGTTTTTATGTAATATTTCTTATCATTTGATATTAAAACTATATCTCTATCTTGATATAAGCTATTATTTGTATTTAAGTCATTTTTATACCCATATTCTTCTATATCTTTTAAATCTATTTTATATTTTTTAGGCATGTATGCCCCTATTTTTGAGAATTTATATGGATTATATGTTTTTTCTTTTTTAGATACTACTTTACTTGGTAATAATTGATTTAAATATAATATATCATCTTTTAAAATAATATTTATACTTTTATAGTAATTTATACCTGTCTTTATATTTCCGATTAGAAAAACATTTGGAACAGAAAGAATAAATATTGATATTATTAATCCTAATATATTCATTTTAACATCTATTGCTAAACAAAATAATATTATTGTAGTGATTAAAAAGAATATTTCTAATATTGTATAGAATATTATTGTAGGCATATATTTTTCTTTTTTGGCAATTATCTTCATATATTCTCCTAGTCATTTAATTATAACATAATTAAAAGAAAAATGAGAGAAAATCTCTCATTAATTCTTCTTTAATATTTCAAGTTTATGTTCTTCTTTTGCTAAATCTTCTCTTTCTTTATTAACAATAGCTTCTGGTGCTTTATTAACATAGTTTTCATTAGATAGAAGTTTTTTTCTTCTTTCAATAGAAGCTGTTAATTTTATTATTTCTTCTTCTATTTTTTGCTTTTCTTCTTCATTATTTTTAGAATTATCAAAATATAAATCAAATTTATAATTATAAAGTTCGATAGTTAATAAATCTTTATATGTTGGTTTTTCAACTATTTTGTCTTCTAATTTTAACATTTTATTTAATAATGTATTTTTGTTATAATCAATTACTTCTATTTCATTTGATATTTTATTTTCTAGTTTTTTATTTCTAAATAGTGTTACATATTCTAACATTTCATCTATTTCTTTTGCTTCTTGTTTAAATATTTGTTTTTTATTACAAGTTGGATATTCACTTTGTAATAGTAATTCAGTGTCTTTTATTTCAAAATTACTATATATTTCTTCAGTAACAAATGGCATAAATGGATGTAACATTTTTATAATGCAAGTTATTGTATAAAGAAGTGTACTCTTAGTTGAGTTTGTTTCACTGAATTTTGACATTTCTATATATTTATCACAGAAATTATCCCATATAAATGAATATAGGCAACTACCAGCATTATTAAATTCATATTTATCCATTGATTTTGTTACAGAAGCAATAGTTTCATTTAATTTAGTAAGTATCCATTTATCAGCATTATTTAAGTTTTCTAAACTATAATCTTCTTTTCTGAAATTTTCAAGTTTCATAAGTACGAATCTTGATGCATTCCATAATTTATTTATGAAATTCCAAGTTGATGCAACTTTTTCAGTATCGAATCTAATATCCATTCCCATTGCCGATGTTGTAGTTAAGTAGAATCTTAAAGCATCGCATCCATACTCATCAATCATGTCCATTGGATCTATACCATTACCTAATGATTTAGACATTTTTCTTCCTTGTTTATCTCTAATTAATCCATGAATTATGCAATCTTTAAATGGTCTATCATTCATTTGTTTTAATGATGTGAATGCCATTCTAGCTACCCAAAAGAATATGATATCGTATGCTGTTACTAATACATCTGTTGGGAAGTATCTTTCTAAATCTTCTGTTTTATTTGGCCAACCAAGTGTACTAAATGGCCATAATGCACTACTAAACCATGTATCAAGAACATCATTATCTTGTATCCAACCTTCTCCTGGACACTCTACTTGTACTTTTACTTCTTCATCTTTATACCAAGCAGGAATTCTATGTCCCCACCATAATTGTCTACTTATACACCAATCATGACAATCTTCCATCCAATGATTTAATATCTTTTCAAATCTTTTTGGTATAAAATGTATTTTTTTATCCTTTGATTTTTGAGCATTTAATAAGTCTTCACTCATACTTTTCATATTAACAAACCATTGTTTAGAAAGGTATGGTTCAACTACTGAATGAGTTCTTTCAGAGTGACCTACACTATGTGTCATCTTTTCTACATTAATAAGTAAATCTTCTTTTTCTAAATCTTTTAGTAACTCACTTCTACATTCTTCTCTTGTCATACCATTATATTTACCAGTAAGTTCGTTCATTGTTGCATCTTCATTCATAATGATGATTCTTTCTAAATTATGTCTATTACCTACTTCAAAATCATTAGGATCATGAGCTGGTGTTATTTTAACACAACCTGTTCCGAATTCTGGATCAGCATGTTCATCTCCGATAATTGGTATTAATTTATTAACAATTGGAAGTATAACATTTTTGCCTATTAAATCTTTATATCTTTTATCTTCTGGGTTAACTGCTACTGCCGTATCACCAAAAAGTGTTTCTGGTCTAGTTGTTGCTACATCTAAATAATCTTTTGTTCCTTCAATAAAATATTTTATATGATAAAATGCTCCTGCATCTTCTTCATAAATAACTTCTTCATTAGAAAGAGCTGTTTTTGCAACTGGATCCCAATTTATTATTTTTTCTCCTCTATAAATAAGTCCTTCGTTATATAATTTTATAAATACCGCATTAACTGCATCATTTAATCCTGAGTCTAATGTAAATCTTTCTCTTGTATAATCAACACAAAGTCCCATTGTTTCCCATTGTTTATGAATGTTACTTCTATGTTCATCTGTCCATTTCCAACATTCTTTTAAGAATCCTTCTCTTCCAAGTTCATACTTATTTATTCCTTGCTCTTTTAATCTATTAACAACCTTTGCTTCTGTTGCGATTGCGGCATGGTCCATACCTGGAAGCCATAATGTATCAAATCCCTTCATTTTTTTATATCTTATAATTGTATCTTGAATACTTGTATTAAGAGCATGTCCTAAATGAAGATTACCTGTAACATTAGGTGGTGGAATTACTATTGTAAATGGTTCTTTACTTTTATCACCTGCTTCAAAAAGGTGACTCTTCATCCAAGCATCATATTTACCATTTTCTACTTCTTTATGGTTATATTTTTTTTCTAACATAATTTATTCTCCTTTTAAATATTTTTTTGCTTCATCAAAATAAGGTCTAAACTTATCTTTGTCTTTTATATGTTCTAATATTTTATCATAGTAACCTTTTTCTAATATTGTTTGTTTACTATAATCATAATTTAAATCAAATACAAATGATAAATATAATATTATCTTATCACTTGCTGTTTTAACATCTTCTTTTTTTATTAATTTATGTTTTCTAAATTCTTCTTTAACTATATCAGAAATATCACTATCATCTATTTTTATTTCAAATATTCTTGGATTAGAAAATGAATATAATATATCAAGTTTATCAGCATCTCTTATTATTTTACAATGTAATTTTTCTTTTACTGTTAACCCATCTTCTATCTCATATTTATTATGATTTTTAATTGCTTTTTTGACTATATCATAATCTTCAGTTGCTAATCTATATTTTTTTATTTCTCCATCATCAAATAATATTTTTACTCCAAAATCAGCATGATCAATTGATTTTCTATCATTAAATGTTTTATATTCTTTCCATTGTGGAAATCTTCCATAATCATGTAATAAACCAATTAAACATGCAAGATAGTTATCATCTTCATCTAAATTTATTGTATATGATATTTCGTCACTTTCATGCATGACTCGATAAGAATGTTTATACTTAAATTCAATCATTTTTTCATTTAAGTCATAAGACATTACATACTTATCAAATTCATCTAAATTATCATTCATTTCATTTTTCATACTTTTTTCCTCCAAAAGAAAAAGGCAGAACCAAAGGACGAATTTTTCCGTGGTACCACCTTATTTAATACTCTATTTATTTAACGCATAATTACGCAACTTCTTACTTTATTCAGAAGTCAAACTCACAAGCTACCTTCATATACCTATTCTAAGAAAAGCTTTCAGCTAGTAACTTTTCATCTCTAGTAGTTAGTATATATTACTCCTCTTGGTCTTTGTTTTTGTATGACTAGATTATACAACTTTAATTTTTATCTGTCAATTATCTATTTAATTTTAATTCTTTAATAATTTTATATTCTAATTTTTTGCCACAAATTGGGCAATATTCTATTGGAAATAATACTCTCATTATTCTAAAATCTTCTTTTATGCCATCTTCATCATCATAATTGATTTCTGCTCTTACTATTTCATTTACAATACAAATTTGGCCATAAAACACTGAGTCACTATAAACAGATAATTCATTATCATAACTGTCTTTATATTCATCTACTTGTCCAGTTATAGACATTTTAAGTATACAATCACAAGGGTTTGATATTTTATATTTGTTCATTATAATCTTTCCTTGATTTTTTTAATAATATATCACAACCATTTACTTTATCTTGTAATTGTTCTTGTTTTTTATAAAATTCATTTTTAAATTCTGGTATATCTTTAATTGCTACTTTATGATATGAACCTACTAATATCTTTTTATTTTCTAGTTCACATACTTTTTTTGCTTCTTCATAGCTATCAGTAATAAAATTTACTAATTGTGGCTCTTCAAATAACACATCTTCTGTTTCTATAAAATCATTGCCGATTTGTTTTTTCATAAATATTACTTCATATTCTTGATGTGTTTTTCCATCATAATCGTATTTTATTATATGTTTTGTAATATAACAAGGCATAACTACAAAACACTCTGTACCTATTATTGGTAATCCACACATACTATGCCCAGTAAATTTTGTTATTCCATGAAGTGCATATGCTGTTGGATAATTTATATCTTCCATTTTATTTCCCCCAAAAATATATTATTAATCTTCTTTATGAAGTTCTTCAATTATTTTTTCTATTTTTTCACCATATTCTATAGATTCATCAAATATGAATTTTAATTCTGGTGTATGTCTAATTTGTAATCTTTCTGCAAGAAGGCTTCTAAAAAAGCCACTTGCATTATTAAGATCTTTTTCTACTTTTACTCTATCATCTGTTGTAGTAAAGTATATTTTTGCAAAACTTAGATCATTTGTTACTTCACATGCAGTTATTGTGACATGTTTAAAGTCCTCATCTTTTGCTTCTAGAAGTAATATGTTTCCAAGTTCTTTTTGCATATCAGAAGCTACTCTTTCACCTTTTAAACTCATGATCTTTTCACTTCCTTAACTTCATACACTTCAATAATATCTCTTTCTTTAATATCTGGGAATGATTCAATTGTCATACCGCAATCATAACCTGCTTTAACTTCTTTAACTTGATCCTTTTCTCTTTGTAGTGTTGCTACTTTTGATGTTGTTACAACAATTCCATCTCTTATAACTCTACAAGGTGTATTAACTTTTACTATTCCACTTGTTACATGTGAACCAGCAATATTACCAACTTTAGAAAAATGGAATAATTGTCTTACTTCTGCTTCTCCGATTACAACTTCTTCAAATTCTGGATCAAGCATACCTTTCATAGCACTTTCTATTTCTTCTACTAATTTATAAATGATATTATAAAGTCTTATTTCAATTCCATAACTTTTAGCGGTTTCTTTTGTTTGTTTGCTTGGACTTACATTAAATCCAATAATAATTGCATTAGATGCATTTGCTAAAACTACATCACTTTCTGTTATAGTTCCAACACCACTTCTAATAACATTTATTTTAACTCCTTCAACTGTTATTTTTAACAAAGCATTTTTAACAGCTTCTTCACTACCTTTAACATCAGTTTTTAAAATAATATTTATTTCTTTTCTTCCTTCTTTAATTGAATCAAATAGTTCATCTAAACTTAAGGCCTTTTTAGCAAATTTCTTACTTTTTTCGTGTTCTTTTCTCTTCATAGCAACACTTCTTGCTTCTTTTTCACTTTCAAATGCCATAAATTTATCACCAGCTACTGGTACATCATCAAGTCCAGTTACTTCTACTGGTTTAGATGGTTCTGCTGATACTATTTCTTTTCCTGTATCATCTTTAAGTGTTCTTACTTTTCCATAATTTGTTCCAACTACGATTGGATCTCCAAGTCTTAGTGTTCCATTTTGAATTAATAATGTTACAACTGGTCCTATATTTTTATCAAGTCTTGCTTCAATAACTGATCCACTTGCATATCTATTTGGATTAGCTTTTAAATCTAATACTTCACTAAGAGCAGTAATATTATCAAGTAATAAATCTACTCCTTCACCAGTTTGAGCACTTATACGAACAAATATTGTATCTCCGCCCCATTCTTCTGGTGTTAAACCTAGTTCACTAAGTTCACTCATTATTTTATCAACATTTATATTTGGTTTATCTATTTTATTAATAGCAACAATAATTGGTACTCCTGCTGCTTTAGCATGATCTATTGCTTCTCTTGTTTGAGGCATAACTCCATCATCTGCTGCTACTATAATAATAACAATATCAGTTACAGCTGCCCCTCTTGCTCTCATTTCTGTAAATGCTGCATGACCAGGTGTATCAATAAATGTTATTTTTTTACCATCTTTTTCTACTTGATATGCACCTATTGCTTGTGTTATACCACCTGCTTCTCCTGCTGCAACATGAGAATTACGAATATAATCTAATAATGTAGTTTTTCCGTGATCAACATGTCCCATAATTGTTACAACTGCTGGTCTTCCTTCTAAATCACTTTCATTATCTTTAATTACATATTCTTCAAAATTAGTTATATCAGTTGTTTCTTCTTTTACAAGTTCTTTATTATATTCAAGTACTAATACTTCTGCATCTTCATAAGAAATTGCTTGATTTGAAGATATCATAAGTCCCATACCAATTAGTTTTTTAACAACATCTGAAACTGGTACTTTAAGTTCATTTGCTAAATCTGAAACACTCATACCTTCTTTATATAAAACAACATTACTTTCTATTTCTTCTTTGTTGCTTTGAAGTTTTTGCTTGTTTTTATAAATATTTTTCTTTTTTAGTGATAAATCTTCTTGTGCTTGTTTATTATCTTTTTTCTTGAATTTTTCTTTTACCTTAACTTGTTCATCTAATTCAATATTATATGCAAGTGCTGCTTCTTCTGCTCTGTCTTCTAATTCAAATTTATCAGCTAATTCTTCTGTTAAATTATTTTCTTCTTCCTTTGATAATTCATTATCTAACATAATAATGGCTTCGTCATCTAATATATCTGTTTTATTAGAATAACTATATCCCATCTTTTTAAGTGCAGTTATTACTTCCTCACTTGTTATACCTAATTCCAAAGCATAATCTTCTATACTCATAAAATCCCTCCTTTTTTTATTTTATATTTTAGTTAATAATTCATCATATATTTCATCTTTAATTGCAACTTCTAAGTGACGGTCTAATATTTTAGATTTTCTAGCTTTTTCTATTGTTTCTTTATCTTTTTTTATGTAAGCTCCTCTTCCATTAGCTTTACCAGTTTCATCTACAAATACTATTCCTTCGTTATTTCTAACAACTCTTAGAAGATCTTTTTTCTCTAATTTTTCATGTGTTACTACACATGTTCTCATAGGTACTTTTCTTACTTTCATATAAATTCTCCTTATGAGTTAATTTCTTTATTTATATCTGCTAGTGTTTTAATATTTATTGTATATTTTGTAAGTTTACTAGCTAATTTAATATTAATTCCTTTTTTACCTATTGCTAAACTTAAATTTTCATCATCAGCTATAACTAATGCTTCTTTTTTCTTTTCATCTGTTATACTTACATTTAAATTTTTAGCTGGGCTTAATGCATTAGCAATAAATTCTTCTGGATCTGAACTATAAGCAATTAAATCTACTTTTTCTCCTCCAAGTTCATTAATTATATTAGCAATTCTTCTTCCTTTTTCACCAATACAACTTCCGATTGGATCTACTTTTGGATTAGTTGATGCTACTGCTACTTTTGATCTAACGCCAGCTTCTCTTGCAACACCTCTAAGTTCTAGTGTTCCATCACTAAATTCTGGTATTTCATGCTCAAATAATCTTTTAACAAATCCATAATTTTTTCTTGATACTAAAATTAATGGTCCTTTAGTAGTTGATTCTATTTTAGTAATATAAACTTTTATAGAATCTCCCATAGTTAATTTTTCTCCTGGAATTAATTCTGTTTTTGGAAGTATTCCTCTTGCTTTTCCTAAATCAACATAGTAATTTTTAGCATCTTCCATAGCAAGAAAACCTATCATAAGTTCATCTTCTTTATCTTCGAATTCACTCATAATTTTTTCTCTTTCTGCTTCTCTTATCTTTTGAAGTACAACTTGTTTAGCAACTGAAATAGCTACTCTACCAAAATCATGTGGAGTTACTTCTTCTAATATTTCATCTCCGATTTGATAATCACTATTAATTTCTGTTGCTTCACTTATTGTCATTTCATTTAGATAATCATGACTTACTTTAACTTCTCCTGTTTCTGGATCAATATCATCATCATCATCTTTATAATCATCAACAATAGTAGTTACTTTAAACACTTTTATTTCTCCAGTATTTCTATCAATTAATACTCTTGATGCATAATCTGCTTTTTCATTCTTTTTAAAAGCAGTTGATAATGCTGTTTGCATTGCTTCAATAACAACATCTTCATCAATTCCTTTTTCTTTTACGATAAAGTCTAATGCTTTTTTAAATTCTTTTGCTTTTGCTAATGATTCATCTTCTGCTTTAGTTTTCTTCATCATCACTCACTCCTTTACTTCCAACATCTAAAACATATTCTTCTAAATCTAAATCTAATGAATCGATTATTGGATCTACTATATGAGTTGCTTTAACACATAAGTCCATATCAACTCCTGATTCACTATCAATAGTTACAAATAATGTTTTTTCACCATCATCTTCACCTAAATAAACATCTAATAATGTTATATTTTCTTTCTCTAATGGTTCTTTAATCGCATCTTTGATTTTATCTATCATTAAAATGCCTCCTTTCGTAAATAAAGAGTGGACTATTGTGTCCACTCTCCGTTTGTCACCTGTATTATAACATAATTAATTATATGTTACAAGAAAAACTTTATTACTTGGTATATTGTGTTATTTTTTATGAATTTTTAATTGAAATATATTTTGATATTTGTTAGTATAGTGAGTTAAGAGGTAATGATATGAAAAACGAACTTGTTTTTAAGAGCTTAAATAATGAAACTAAAGAGTATCTATCTGTTGTATATTCTATAATGGATTATTTAAATAATTGTAATCCTAGTATTCCTGTAACTAATAGTGACGGAGAAACTATTTATGTTGCAATTACTGATGGAAATTATATAAATGGTCTTGCTTTTTTCTTAGCTGGATTATATGTAGATGGGCCTACAAAAGAATTTTTTAATTCTAGAGATATTACTTTTGAAAACTGTTTTAACTATATTAATAGTGATAATAATACTGAATTTAAATTAATTGGGGATGATTTATTCAATAATGAAGCTTTTGGCCTTATTAATTTAGGTAGTTATTTAGGTACTATTTCTACTCAAATAAAAGATGATTATTATCTTGCTGATAAAGATTTTTCTATTAATGATATTGAGGGTTACCAAATATTTGACTACTCTATGATATTTTACACTGATATAGTTGAAGATTTAATGTATGAAATGTTTGGTATTGATGATTTTTTTAAGAGTGAATTATTTGATGATTATCAAACTACTAGAGAAGGAATTTATGCCAATATGGCTAAGGAAAGATATGATGTTGATATATTTAAAACAAGAGATGAAATTATTTGGGAATTTGATTTTGAAAGATTTAAATTAATACATGATAATGGTTATACTTATTTATTTACTCCTGATAAGAGTGATGCTAAAGTTAAAGTCTTAGGAGAAGATGATGATACTATTGATATTAATAATGTTGAAATATTAAGAATAAATGGTAAAAGTATAGATTTTGATTATTTTAATAGTATTCTTTCTTTAAATGATAATGATGTTATTGAACTTACTATACTTGATAATGAGGACAATGAAAGAATTTTTGCTACTAAAAAAGGAGAATTGTTTGAAAAAGTGGAAGATAAAAAAGAAACTAAAAAAACAACTAATTTAGATAAATATGGTGAAGATTTAACTAAGCTTAATTATCTTAGTGATCCTAGTGTTGGTAGAGATGATGATATAAGAAGAATTGAACAGGTTTTATTATATCCAGAGAGAGATAAAAGTATTATTATAACTGGAGAATCTGGGGTTGGTAAAACTGCTCTTGTAAGAGGTCTTGCTTATAGAATTAAAAATGGAAATGTACCTTCTAAACTTAAAGATTTAAGAATATATAGTATTGATAATGCAACTATGGTTGCTGGTACTAAATATGTAGGTATGCTTGAAGAAAAAATGAAGAACATTCTTGATGAAGCAAGTGGTGATAAAGATATAATATTATTTATTGATGAAATACATCAAATAATATCTGGTGGAGCTACTGAAAATAGTAATAATTCTGTTGCTGAAATATTAAAACCATATTTAGATGTTGGTAAAGTTAGAGTTATTGGTGCTACTACTACCGAAGATTATATGGAAACTGTAAGTAGTAACCCTGCTTTTAAAACTAGATTTAAGAGAATTGATATAAAAGAACCTACTAATGATACTATGTATACTATTCTTGATAATTTAATTGATACATATAATGAAGTTAGTGGTATAGTTCTTGATCCTGATTATACTAATAGAGCTAATATTATTAAATCATTACTTGATGTTACTAAAAAATCTTGTAGAGATTATAAAGATCCAGCTAACAATCCAAGACTTGTTATAGACATTCTTAAAGAAGCTTATGCTATTGCAGCTATTAATGATAGAGATGAAGTTACAATGGATGATATTAAACTTGCTATTAGTGATGAGGAAAGAATTTATAAATCTGCTAGAGATAGATATTCTACTATTTATGGTAGAGAAACTCAAAAACCAAAAGGTATTGTTCTTGAATTTAAGCCTAAAAAATATTAAACAACTTTTATAGTTGTTTTTTATATTGACAAACGGTTGTTTGTTATTTATTATATAGATATATGAATGAAAGAAATATTATAAGTATTGACTTAAAAAGTTTTTTTGCATCATGTGAATGTGTTGAAAGAGGACTTGATCCTTATAAAACTTCACTTGTTGTTGCGGATACTGATAGAGGTGATAAAGCTATGTCACTTGCTGTTTCACCCTATCTTAGAAATCGTGGAGTTAAATCTAGATGCAGAGTTTTTGAAATACCTAAAAATCTTAATATAATGTTTGTTAAGCCAAGAATTAAACTATATCAAGAATATAGTAAAAAAGTATTTGATATATATAGAAGTTTTATAAGTGATGAAGATATTCATTTCTATTCTATTGATGAAGTATTTATGGATGTTACCGATTATTTAAAATATTATAAAAAAACAGATGTTGAACTTGCATTATTAATAATGAAAACTGTGTATGAAAAAACTGGACTTACTACTACTGCTGGTATTGGCCCAAATATATTACTTGCTAAAATAGCTATGGATATTGAAGCAAAGCACAATAAAAACTGTTTATCTAAATGGACATATAAAGATGTTGAATCTAAACTTTGGAATATAACTCCTCTTACTAAGATTTGGGGAATCGGAAAAAATACTGAAAAGAAACTTAACAATTTAGGCATTTATAAAGTTGGTGATATTAATAAATATCCAAGAAGTTTCTATATAAAAAGATTCGGTACTGTTATGGGAAATGATATTTTTGATAAAGCTAATGGTATATATTTTCCTACTATTAAAGAATTAAATTCAAGAGTTAAAGAAAAATCTATGAGTATGAGTCAAATATTATATAGAGATTATAGTATTGATGAAGCTATACTTATTATTAAAGAAATGAATGATATGTTGAATGTTCGACTTAAAGAGAAAAAACTAACTACTAGACTTATTCATTTATCTGTTTCGTATTCAAGGGATTTATATAAAGGTTTTAATGATACTACTTTATTAAATACAGAAGAAGATAATGGTGAAAAAATATTTGATACTCTTAAATATATGTATTATAAAAACATTGAAGATTTACCTATTAGAAAAGTTGGTATTGCCTACTCTAAACTAACTGATAAAGGTGCTACACAGCTTAGTTTATTTGATAAAAATGAAGTACCAACTGATGAATATAATAAAATAATTGATAAAATCACTTCTAAATATGGAAATACTTCTATATTAAGAGCTTCTTCTCTTCTTAAATCATCTACAATTAAAAATAGAGAAAGATATAAAAACACTATTTAATCTTTCTCTTTTCATTTATAACTTTTCTATAATATGGCATAAAACTTATACCATTTTTTAAATAATTTGGTAATTGTGCATCTATATAATCTTTCCATAAACTAGCGCTTACTAAATATACCATTGTATTTGATATTGTAAAATTCCATTGTATTTCTTTTATTTCGTCAAGTGCTAATGCACATGTTTTAGCAGAATTAATAATTTTATCAAATAATGGTATTTCAATACCATTTAACTTTTCATTTGTTTCTGGATGTGTCTCATATGCATTTTCTTTTTCATCTATGAAATCATATGTTGCTTTTCCTGTTTTTATATCAATTTTGCTACTTATAGTTTTATCTTTTAGAAACATCTTTATTTCTGCATATAATATATCAATCGTATCTTTTCTATATACTGTTACTATACTTATAACAGTTAAATTATTTTTATTTATTTTATCTAATACTTTATTTTGTTTATGAGTTGCTTCCATATAATAAAGTTTATTACTATTTATTTTATCTAATATGAATGCTGGACTTCTATAATCCTTTAAATTAAACATCATAGTTCTTTCTTCATCTGGTGATTCACATCTACATGTAATTTCTTTTTTATCTTTTACAAAATCTTCATATTCTTTGTAGCTTATATCTTTTATATTTATAATTTCTCTATTTAAATATTTATCAAATTTAATGTTAAATTTAGTTTTATTATTTAATAAACTTAATGCATGTTTATCTATTAAATGTTTGTTTATATATTCTTTTCTAATCTTACCAACAAATGTATCTCTTTTATCTTTTTTAACAGTTTCAAACTTTAGTTTTTCATACTCATCAAAAGTAATACTATATTTTATATAGCAAGTATAAATATCGATTAAAATATTTAAATATGATTTCTTACTTCTTTTTGTAATTCTTCTAATAGTTTTATCTAAATTTTTTAAATCTTTTTTTAGGTTATCAAAGAATTTTTTTACTGCTTTTTTCATACTACTTCGTCCTTTTTTCAACCTTATTATATAGTTTTTTATGTTAAATAGCAATAATTAGTTTAATAGTTCATTTATAGATACTATATTATATCCTTTACTTTTTATATAATTTATTGTTGAACTTAATTCTGTTAAGTTTTTATTATTTTCATTTATGAAAAATATTGTACCATTTTGTATATTACTTTTCACATTATTAAGAAGATTTTCTTTTATTGCAAATACCATATTTATACTATTTAAATTTTTCTTATAACATATATCTTTTATGTCATAATTATCTGTTTTAACACAATAAAATTCATTATGTAATATTTTAATAAAATTATTTAATTCTTCTTTATTATTACCTTTAAATAAAATATTACTGTGATTTGTTATATTATCTATTTCATTAACTAAGTTGTTATAATTAAATAATAAATTTAATTCAATACCTTTATTTTGAGCTACTTGTATCATACTTTTATAATATTTAATATTATCAACATTTATAACTAAGCTTACATTCTTTTTATAATCATTACCTTTTATTATGTATTTATCTTTATTATTTTCTTTATTCAATATGCATTTATTTTCTTTATATTCAATTAGTTCTTTTTTAAAACCTATTCCTTTCATATTTGAATAACTTTTGTTTTTATCAACTTTTATTCCACTAAGACCAAGAACTATACCAAATTCATTAATATTTCCTTCTCTACATTCATAATCTGTTTTTTTAGCATAATCATTTATTGATACTAAAATTGTGTCATTATACTTAGATATTTCTATTACTTTATCTGTATAATAAAAACTAAATAATACAAAAAAAATAACTATTATATTTTTTAAATATTTTTTCATA
>JABLTK010043290.1_pt1 | contig 24500 bp, 24 predicted proteins | sample 7160131 | NCBI WGS metagenome assembly JABLTK01 (sample SAMN14651221, study PRJNA627086) | human gut metagenome | isolation source: feces | host: Homo sapiens
AAGCTATTAATTTAGTTAATAATTTTAAAGTAGAGAAGGTTATATTTAATTGTGGTGAGTTTAATAATTTAGAAAGTAAATTAATTAAGGTATTAGATAAGAAAAAAATAAAATATTATGGTTGTATTAAAAAAATAGATAATTTATATTTCTTACGAACTAAAGAATACAATAATGAAAATGATAATAGTAATGTTATTTATACGGAGTTAAATGGTTATAAATTTATGTTTATGGGGGATGCTGGAGTAGAGAAAGAAAAAGATATATTAGATAAATACAATATATCAGATATAGATGTATTAAAAGTGGGACATCATGGTAGCAAAACAAGTAGTGGTAAAGGCTTTATTGATGAGATAAATCCAAATTATTCGATTATTAGTGTAGGTAAAAATAATAGATATGGTCATCCAAATAAAGAGGTATTAAATAATTTGAGTGATTCAAAAATTTATAGAACAGATCAAGATGGTTCAATTGAAATTAAATTAAATAAAAATGGATATAATATTAGAACTTATAATCCATAAAAATACTATTAATATGATATAATAATATAGAATGTTATAGAGGTGATAAAAATGAATCTTTTTGATCAATTAATGCCAATGACTGAACAAGAAAAAATGTTTTCAAATATGAGTGATGAATTATTAAATAAGCTTAATAATTTGGCTAATGATTGTGAAATTAGTATTGATGATGTAAGTTTAGAATTTAAGGATCCAGAATTCTTAGATATATTTTTTAGAATCTTTTCTCTTGAAGAACAAAAAAGATATCTTATAGCTAATTATAATTATGAACATAATATGGAATATGATTTAAACTATTTATTAGTTTTTAGAAGAGCTATTTATACTGAATATTCTAAGAATGAAAATTTTTGGTCAACTGAGTTTAATCAAGTTAGATTTGGGTTAAAAAATGAACAACCAATAGGTAGTCCAATGAGACTTTATTCTTCAATAATGGTAAGCACTATGGGAAAACTAATTAATCATGGCCTTGCTGATTTAGATCATGGTGGTGTTACTGATGGTGAAATTGTTATTGATGATAGTAAAAATTTTGACGATTTCCTATTTATTTATAAACCAGAAGAAGAGAGAAAAATATTAGAACAATATATTTCATCAGGTGGTATTTCATATAAAGAATTAGTTACTAGTTTAAATGAAACTTCTGAAGAGAGAAAAGCTATTCAGGGGTTTAGAAAATAATTATATAAGGAGTATTAAATGAAAATAAATTTAAATAATATTATTATTGAATATTCAAAAGATTTAAATTACATTAATGATATAATTAATTATATTGAATTAAATGAAAAAGAAATATTATCTTTTTTTAGAATTAGTAAATTATCGAAAAAATATACTTTAAAAATTTTAAATTATGATGAATTTAAAAAATATATTATTAATAAATATGGAGAAATTAAACCATATGTTAGGGGAGATACTGATTCAAAAAGTAATACTATAGTAGTATTGGATATTGAAGATCAAATAAAATATACAACTCATAAAGATGCTTGCACAGATGATGTAATAAAAATGGTTATGCATGAATTTGTTCATGCATGTAATAATGAAGTTTGTAATTGTATAAATGAAATAGTTTGGTTTGAAGAAGGTTTAGCAACTAATTTAGCTAAGCAAAATTATTCATTATGTAGTTTAGAAGATTGTGATTTTAATATGTTAAAAAACAACTTTAATAATTGCAAAAACAACTATAAATATTCGTATACAATTGTAAATTATATTTTAAATAATTATAGTAAAGATGAAATATTTAATTTTATTTCTAATGTTGATTATTTAATAAATTCAAGTGAAGAAATATTTAAAAATGCTAAAGAGTGGATTAAAAATAATATATAATTTTTAATTTTAAATGTAACAAATTAACTATAAAAAGAATTGATTTTGTCATAATATATAGTAGATAATTATATAATTGATTATGATTATCTATCAATTCCTTAGATTACTTAATGATATAATAATTCCTCTATAGTTAAATAAAACATGCAACTTATTACATATAATCCATAAAATATAGTGAGCCACCAAGTGGTGTTTATATAGATTAGAGAACTTTAAATAAAGTTCTCTTTGCATTTTATATACATTGTAACTTTTTATTTTATATAAATTATATTATAATTAGATTATGGATAAGAATGAGTTTTGTAAAATATATTTTGTATCTGAATTTCTAAATTATATAAGAAATAAGAATTATTCAGAAAATACAATTATTTCTTATATAAATGATTTATATTACTTTTATGAGTTTGTTAAAATGGACTTTGATAAAGTCAAATATGATGATGTTAGAGATTATTTGGAGTATTTAAGTTTAAAGAAGGAAAAAAGTACTTCTGTATCCAGAAAAATAAGTTCTCTTAAGTCTTTTTATAAATTTTTATATAAAAATAATTATATTGATAAAAAGGACTATCCTCTCGTAAAAGTTACTTATCCTAAAAAAGAGAAAAAGTTACCTAAGTTTTTATATTATAATGATTTACTTGAGATAATTAATGAATCATCAAAAGATAAAGATGGAGTAAGAGATAGACTTATTATTGAAATGTTATATGCAACAGGTGTTAGAGTTAGTGAATTAGTTAATATAAAATTATCTGATATTGATTTTAATAATAAAAGAATTGTTGTTTGTGGTAAAGGAAATAAAGAAAGAGTAGTATATTATGGGGATTATGCTAAAGAAGTTCTTGATAAATATTTAGAAACTCATATTAGGAAAGATAATAATTATTTATTTTTAAATAGTAAAGGTGAACAAATTACTGATGGTGGTATTAGATATATAATAGATAATATTATGAAAAAACTATCTATTAAAACTCATGTTACACCTCATGTTTTAAGACATACATTTGCAACTGATATGCTTAATAATGGATGTGATATTAAAGTGGTTCAAGAATTACTTGGTCATTCATCATTAAAAGCTACTGAAATATATACACATGTTACAAATGAAAGATTAAAAGAAGTTTATTATAAATGTTTTCCAAGGAGGGAAGAAGATGAGTAAGTTATATTTTAGATATGGAGCAATGAATAGTGGAAAAACTACATTATTGTTACAAGTTGCTCATAATTATGAAGAAAGAGGTATGAAAGTAGCAATATTAAAACCAGGTATTGATACAAAAGGTGATGATAAAATAGTCACTAGAATTGGTCTTTCAAGAAAAGTAGATCATATAGTTAAAAGTGATGAAAAAATTATTAATTATTTAAATAGTCTTCCAGAAGATGTTGTTTGTATTTTGATAGATGAAGCTCAATTTTTAACAAGAGATCAAGTTGATGAATTATTTATGTTTACTAAGCTTAAAAATAAACCTGTTATATGTTATGGACTTAGAAGTGATTTTAAAACTATGGCTTTTCCTGGTAGTTTAAGATTATTTGAAGTTAGTGATTGTTTAGAAGAGTTAATTACAATATGTAGATGTGGTAAGAGAGCTAAGTTCAATGGTAGAATTGTTAATGGAAAATTTACTTCGAGTGGAGATCAAGTTGCAATTGATGGAGAAAATGCTGTTGAGTATGAATCTTTATGTGGAAAATGTTATTTAGAAAAGGTTTTAGGAATTACATCATTAGAAGAATAAAAAATTCTTCTTTTTTTGTAAAATTTTTTGTATTTATATTTTTATAAAAGGCAATAGTATGTTATAATATTTAAGTCGTAGCAAGATAATTATTGTTTAATGACAGGAGGGAGATTTATTAAATATGAAATATGTTTACATGTTTAGTGAAGGAAACAAAGACATGAAAAATCTTCTTGGTGGAAAGGGTGCTAATCTAGCTGAAATGACTAGTATTGGTTTACCAGTTCCTAGAGGATTTACTGTTACTACTGAGGCTTGTACTGCTTATTATGATGCAGGAAAAGTTATTAGTAAAGATATCATAGATGAAATCTATGAAAAATTAGCTGAGTTAGAAAAACTAACTGGAAAGAAAATGGGAGATCTTAAAAATCCATTATTAGTATCAGTTCGTAGTGGTGCTAGAGCTAGTATGCCTGGTATGATGGATACAGTACTTAACTTAGGTCTTAATGATGAAGTATGTAAGTCATTTGCAGAAGCTACAAATAATAAGAGATTTGTATATGACTCATATAGAAGATTTATAATGATGTTTGCTGATGTTGTTAAAGGATACAGCAAGAACTCATTTGAAAGAATTCTTGATAAAATCAAGGAAGAAAAAGGTGCTAGCTACGATACAGATTTAAATGAAAATGATATGTATGAAATAGCAATGAAGTTTAAAGATGTATATAAGGAACTTTCAGGTGTAGAATTCCCACAAGATCCAAAAGAGCAATTAATTGAAGCTGTTACAGCTGTATTTAGAAGCTGGAATAATGAAAGAGCTATTTATTATAGAAGAATGAATGATATTCCATCTAGTTGGGGCACTGCTGTTAATGTTCAAGAAATGGTTTATGGTAATAAAGGTGAAGATTGTGGAACTGGTGTTGCATTTACAAGAAATCCAGCTACTGGTGAAAAGAAACTTTATGGTGAATACTTAATGAATGCACAAGGTGAAGATGTTGTTGCTGGTGTTCGTACTCCAAAAACAATTGATACATTAGCTGAAACTATGCCAGAAGCTTATAATGAATTTGTTAAGACTTGTGAAATTTTAGAAAGAGATTATAAAGATATGCAAGATATGGAATTTACTATTGAAAATGGTAAATTATTTATGCTTCAAACTAGAAATGGTAAGAGAACTGCTGCTGCAGCATTAAAAATTGCTGTTGATTTATATAATGAAGGTATGCTTACTAAAGAAGAAGCATTATTAAAAGTTGAACCTAAACAATTAGATCAACTATTACATCCAAATTTTGATACTGAAGCATTAAAGAAAGCAACTCCAATTGCTACAGGTTTAGCTGCTAGTCCAGGTGCTGGATGTGGTAAAATTTACTTTACTGCTGAAGAAGTAACTGAAGCTGCTAAAAGAGGAGAAGATACAATTCTTGTTAGACTTGAAACTTCACCAGAAGATATTGAAGGAATGAATCTTGCAAAAGGTGTTCTTACAATTAGAGGTGGAATGACTAGCCATGCTGCAGTTGTTGCTAGAGGTATGGGTAGATGTTGTGTTTCAGGATGTGGTGAACTAACAATAAGTGAGGAAAATAAAACATTAACTACTAAAGACGGAAAAGTATTCAAAGAAGGAGATTACATTTCAGTAGACGGAAGTACTGGTAAAGTATATGGTGAACAAATTAAGACTGTTGAACCAGAAATCAGTGGTAACTTCGAAACATTTATGAAATGGGCTGATGAAGTAAGAAAATTACGAGTTAGAACTAATGCCGATACTCCAAGAGATGCTAGACAAGCATTAAAATTCGGTGCTGAAGGAATTGGTCTTTGTAGAACAGAACATATGTTCTTTGAAGAAGAAAGAATTTTTGCAATTCGTCAAATGATTGTTTCTGATACAGTAGAACAAAGAGAAAAAGCTCTTGCTAAGTTATTACCAATGCAAAGAGGAGATTTCGAAGAATTATATAAAGAGATGAAAGGATATCCAGTTACAATTCGTTTCTTAGATCCACCTCTTCATGAATTCGTACCACATACTGATGAAGAAATTAAACCACTTGCAAAAGAATTAGGTATGACATTCGAAGCATTAAAAGATAAAATTGCTACATTACATGAATTTAACCCAATGATGGGTCACAGAGGTTGTAGACTTGCTGTAACATATCCTGAAATTGCTAAAATGCAAACAAGAGCTGTTATTGAAGCTGCAATTAATGTTGATAAATCAGGTATTAAAGTTGTTCCAGAAATTATGATACCACTTGTAGGTGAAAAGAAAGAACTTGCTTATGTTAAGAGTATTGTAGTTGAAACAATTAATAAAGTATTTGAGGAACAAGATTATAAATTAAATTATAAAATTGGTACTATGATTGAAATACCAAGAGCTGCTTTAACTGCTGATGAAATTGCAGAGGAAGCTGAATTCTTCTCATTTGGTACAAATGATTTAACTCAAATGACATTTGGATTTAGCCGTGATGATGCAGGTAAATTCTTAGGTGACTATTATAGTAAACAAATTCTTGAAAGTGATCCATTCGCTAGAATAGATGAAAAAGGTGTAGGTAAGTTAGTTAAAATGGCTGCTGAAATGGGACGTAAAACAAGAAAAGATATTCACCTTGGAATTTGTGGTGAACATGGTGGAGATCCAGCTACTATTGACTTCTGTCATAGAGTAGGGCTTGATTATGTATCTTGTAGTCCATATAGAGTACCTATTGCAAGATTAGCTGCTGCTCAAGCCGCAATCAAAGGACACAAAAATTAGTATGTGAGGACATACGAAAGATAATAAAACACAAAAGAGTCGCAAGACTCTTTTTTAGTGCTATAAAGAGGATTATTGAATTATATAAAAAGAATAAAGGGGAGTTTACTAGTGGTTTTACTTAGCTTTAATAGAATAAAAATATATAGTTGCAATCAATCTAGGATAGCAACGCTTGGGGTGCAAAGGAGGTGACTGCCAAGCACAATTTAATTAAAGGAATAATAAAGGATATTTATTAAGAGTCTAAAATGACTCTTTTTTTGTTGAAAAAAATAATTGAAGGAGGTTTTGATTTATGAATGATTATTTTTTTAGACCAAAATTAAGAGATTTAACAAAGGGAGCTAGATTAGAGTTTATTAGAGTATTTAGATGTATGGAAAGAGATGAAGTAACAGAATATTTTGGATTTGGAGGTAAAGATCCAAATAGAACAATTAGAAATTATGAAGATAATAGTGTTAATCCGCTTCCACCAAGAATGAAAGAACTTATAGAATTATATCATGTGAGTATTGATGCTATTAGAGATTATGATTTAACAGATCCAATTGATTTAGTATATATTGCTATGTGGGAAGAAGAATTAATGCCATTCTTTGATATAAATATAGATAATATTGCATCTAAATTATCTGATTATGGTAAATGTGTATTAGAAGGCCTTAAAGAATGGAAAGAAATGAAAGAAAGAAGAGAAAATGGTGAAATATCAACTCATGATTATATTGAATGGAAATTAAACTTTAGTTTTGTGGATTAATTAAGTTGTAATTGTGCTATAATATTCCTTAAGAAGGAGGAGTATTCATGATTAGTTTAGCTGAGCATAACCCGGAATTAATTAATGAATGGGATTATGAAAAAAATGGTGAATTAGGATTAAACCCATATACTGTGTCATACGGCTCAGCTAGAAAAGTATGGTGGAAATGCAATAAGGGTCATTCTTACTTAATGGGTTTAAATTCTAGAACAACTCCTGGAAAAGCAAAACAACAATGTTCTGTTTGTGCCGGAATACAGATCATAGAAGGATATAATGATTTGTATTCTAAATATCCGTATTTAGTAAAAGAATGGAACTATGAAAAAAATGAAGAATTAGGAATAAGACCAAAAGAAGTTTCCTCTGGTTCTTCAAAAAAAGTATGGTGGGTTTGTGAAAAAGGTCATGAATGGAATGCTCCAATTAGTCGTAGAACTGGTTCTCAACAATCATCTTGTCCTTTTTGTTCTAATCAAATGCTATTAAAAAGCTATAATGATTTAGAAAGTAAATATCCTGATATAGCAAAAGAGTTTAATATATATAAAAATAAAAAACTACCTAGTGAGTATTTGTATGGTAGCTCAAGTAAAGTATGGTGGATATGCTCAAAGTGTGGTTATGAATGGAAGACAGCTATAGTACATAGAACTGGTGAAAAAGGAACTGGTTGTCCTAATTGTGCTCCTAAATTAAATCGTGCAAATCAATTGAAAAATCAAATTAAAACAAAAGGTTCACTTTTTGATAATTATCCAGATTTAATGAATGAATGGAATTTTGAAAAGAATGATAGAAGTCCTAAAGATATAGTTCCTGGTTCTGAATACAAAGCTTGGTGGAAATGCTCTAAATGTAATTACGAATGGAAAGCAATTGTAGCTAGTAGAACAACAAATGGAACTGGCTGTCCTGTATGTGGTGGAAGGATAGTAGTTGAAGGACTAAATGATATAAAAACACTTTATCCTGAACTAATGAAAGAATGGGATTTCGAAAAGAATAATTCAATAAATTTATTTCCAGAACAAGTATCAAAGTATTCGGATAAAAAAGCTTGGTGGATTTGTCCAATTTGCGATAATTCATATCAAACAGCAGTTAAACATAGATCACTTGGAACAGGCTGCCCTAATTGTGCGAATGAAATTAGAACATCTTTCCCAGAACAGGCAATTTACTACTATTTAAAAAAAGAATTTGAGGATACTCAAAATAGGATGGATTTAGTTGGTAAAGAAGTAGATATTTTTATTCCTTGCATGAATTTAGGAATTGAATATGATGGAGTTTATTTTCATAATTCCAAAGAATCTTTAGAAAGAGAAAAATCCAAATATAATCATTTAAAAGAGGTTGGCATTAGTTTGATTAGAATCCGTGAAAAAGGATTAAATTTGCCAAGTTATGCAGATTATACCTTATATTTAACAAAGAAAAATAATGATAAAGAAATTGAAAATATTATATATAGTATTTTTAATATTATTAAGCAATTATTTAATTACGACAGTAATTTGAAGATTGATTTATCAAATGATAGACAAAAGATTTATAATCAATATATTCTCCAAAGAAAAGAAAATAGTGTTGAAAAACTTTATCCTGAACTCATGAAAGATTGGGATTATGATAAGAATATAGTTAAACCGAGTAGTATTGTACCTGGTTCTGAAAAGAAAATATGGTGGAAATGTAATAAGGGACATAGTTATGAACAACAAGTATCAAATCACATAAAGGGTGCTGGTTGTCCATATTGTTCAGGATTAAAAGTTATCCAAGGTGAAAATGATTTAGAAACTCTTTTTCCAAATTTAGTAAGAGAATGGGATTATAAAAAGAACAAAATAAAACCTTCTGAAATAAAATACGGATCATCTAAAAAAGTTTGGTGGTTGTGTCCAGAAGGACATTCATATGAAGCTGCTGTATCGCATAGAACTGGAAATAAAAAAGAAAAATGTCCTATATGTGCAAATAAAAAAGTATTAATAGGATACAACGATCTAAAATCGTTGAAACCAGATTTAGTAAAGGAATGGGATTATAATAAAAATAATTTAGGACCAGACAAATATACTTGTGGCTCACAACAAAAAGTATGGTGGATATGTCCACAAGGTCATTCATACGAAACATTAGTAAGGTCAAGAGCAATTTTGAATACAGGATGTCCTATATGCAATGGTAAGCAAGTTCTTGAAGGATATAATGATTTTGAATCACAACAGCCAGAATTAATAAAAGAGTGGAACTATGAAAAGAATAATGAATTAGGTATATATCCGAATAAAATACATTATCATGCGTGGAAAAATGTATGGTGGAAATGTTCTAAATGTAATTATGAGTGGAAGGCTATGCCTGGTAAAAGAAGTGAAGGCTCTGGTTGTCCAAAATGTTCAAATAAACAAAGTGGTAGAAATAGAATAAAATTAAAGATAGAAAAAGAAGGTTCATTAAAAGATAAATATCCAGATATAGTTAAACAATGGGACTATAATAAAAATAATAATAGACCTGAAGAATATACATATGGATCTCAGAAAAAAGTATGGTGGATTTGCAAAAATGGACATTCTTATGAGAGAGTAATAAAATCACAAATAACACAAAATGGGAAATGTCCTATTTGCAAATAAATAAGTAGGTGATTACATTGAAAAAGTATTTAATTGATAATAAAGAGTTGATGAAAGAGTGGGATTATGAAAAAAATATAAATCTAGATCCTTCTAACATTACTTTAGGAGTTCATAAATTAGTATGGTGGATATGCCCAAATGGACATTCATACGAATCTTATGTTTATACTAGAGTAAAGGGACATGGATGTCCATATTGTGCAGGACAAAAGCCTATTATAGGAGTGAATGATTTTAAAACATTAAATCCAAATCTTATAAAAGAATGGGACTTTAAAAAGAATAAGAAACTCTTACCTGAGAATTACACATCAAACTCAGGTAAAAAAGTATGGTGGATTTGCAAAAATGGACATGAATTTGAATCAACAATTAATAATCGTGTCAAAGGACATGGATGTCCATATTGTGCAGGAAACAAAGTAATTAAAGGAGAAAATGATTTGGCTACTTTAAATCCCAAACTTTTAGATGAATGGGATTACGAAAAAAATAGCAAATTGAATATTCTTCCAGAAAGTTGCAAAAATAAGTCTAGTTTAATAGTTTGGTGGAAGTGTCCTAAATGTAATTACAGTTGGAAAGCTAAAATTTCTAATCGTGTCTATGGTTATAATCCATGTCCACATTGTGATTCCATAGAAGTAAAAAATCCTCTTGCTGTAAAAGAATGGGATTATGAAAAAAACGAAAAACTAGGAATTGATCCAAGTACAATATCTTGGGGATCTAGTAAAAAAGTATGGTGGATTTGTTCAAAATGTGGAAATCAATGGAAATCTTCAATTGTTAATCGTGCAAAAGGGTCAGGATGTCCTAAATGTAATAGTCAAACGTCTTTTCCTGAACAAGCATTAATCTACTATATTAGTAAATTATTTCCTGATACAGAAAATAGATATATTTATAATGGAATAGAAATTGATATTTTCATCCCATTAAAAAAAATAGGAATTGAATATGATGGTGTATACTATCACACTCAAAGACTCAATTCAGAAAATAAAAAAGATTTGTTTTGCGAAAAAAATGGAATTAAATTATTTCGTGTAAGAGAACAAGGACTAAATAAAACCCAATCAGCAATAAATGTATTTAGGAAAGATAATTCATCATATGAAGATTTGGACGAAACTATAAAAACAATTATTGATATGATTGGCGAAATTAATAGTTATGATATCGATACAAGAAGAGATGAAATTCAAATTGTTAAAGAATACAAATTTATTGAACTAAATAAAAGCTTTGGAAAAAAACATAAGGATTTATTGATTGACTGGAATTATGATAAGAATAAAGGCTTGGATCCATATTCTATTTCAGAATATTCAAAAATTTTACTAAATTGGAAATGTAACAAATGTGGTAAAGAATGGAAAGCAACTGCAAGTATGCGATCAAGAGGAAGAAAGAAATGTCCTTACTGTTCTAGTTTAAGTTCAACAAACAATAGCATTCTAAAGGAATGGGATTATGATAAGAATAAAATAACTCCTGATAGTATATCTATTAATTCTGGAGTCAAAGTATGGTGGAAATGTAACAGAGGCCATGAATGGGAAGCAAGTATTGCGAATAGAATTAAAGGAACAAAATGCCCATACTGCTCAGGGAACAATGTTATTAAAGGAGAAAATGATTTAGCAACAGTAAATCCTGAGTTATTAGACGAATGGGATTATGAATCAAATAACAAACTAGATATTTACCCAGACAATATTAAAAAATCATCAGGAAAGAAAGTAAATTGGATTTGCAAAAAGTGTGGATATCATTGGATATCTTCTATCGCAAATAGAAATAAGGGTAGAGGTTGCCCAATATGTGCTCGAAAAAAAGCATGGAATACAAGAAGAAATAATAATAAAGAGTAAACACTATATTTATAGTGTTTTTCTTTTGTAATTAAAATATTCACATTGATTTAGGTTAGTCGTACATTAAACATTATCTTATAAAATTGGTAAAAATATAGTAGAGGTGAGAAAAATGAAAAGAATGGTAGCAATATATGCTCGTGTATCTACTGAACATGAAGCACAATTATCAGCTTTAGACAATCAAGTTCAGTATTATGATGAGATATTAGCTAAACATCCTGATTGGATTCTATATGATAAATATATAGATGAAGGTATAACAGGAACTTCTACTAAGAAGAGAAAGAATTTTATGAGAATGATGGAGGATGCTGCAGATGGTAGGTTTGATTTAATAATAACTCGTGAAGTATCAAGATTTGCTAGAAATACAGTTGATACACTTCAAGAAACCAGAAAATTAAAAAAGATTGGTGTTGAAGTATATTTTACTGAAGACAACATCTGGACTTTTAATGATGAGGATGGTGAGTTGAAATTAACATTAATGGCTACATTAGCTCAAAACGAAAGTAAGAAAACATCTACTAGAGTAAAGGCTGGAATGCAAATTGCATTTCAAAACGGAGTCATAATGGGAACTGGAAATATTCTTGGCTACTATAAAGTAGATAAGAACAAGATAGTAGTAGACGAGGATCAAGCAGAAGTGGTTCGATTTATATTTAGAGAATATATAAATGGAAAAGGTACGACTGCTATAGCAAATGAACTTGAGAAAAGAGGTATGGTAACTGCAACAGGTTTAACTAGATGGAGTGCATCTTATATTACGAGAGTTCTAAGAAATCCCTTTTATTGTGGAACTATTATTTATAGAAAACAATATGTTCCAGATTATCTGGAACAAAAAAGAGTAAAAAATAATGGAAATGTAGAACAAGTAATAGTTGAAGGAGATTATGAACCAATAATATCTAAAGAAGACTTTGAGAAAGCACAAATGATATTGGATAGTCATTCTAAAGCTGTAAAAGAGGGATTAAGACAAGGTAAAGGTGTTCCGAAAAACATGTGGAGTAAGAAATTGCTTTGTGAATGTGGATCTACATTTAATAGAAGAACATACCATAAAAATAAGTATGGTACTACATATTGTTATGATTGTTATAGAAGAAAGAATAGTAGAGATAAATTATGCGAAGTTAAAGGAGTACAGGAATGGAAACTTGAACGCATGGCAGAACATATTTTTACTTGTTTAACTCATGATAAAGAGAATAGAGAAGAATTAACAAAAATATTAATGGAAGGAGTAAAAATCGAAGAACGTGAAGAAAAAAACATAAATAATGAAATCAAAAGGTATAAAAACCTTATTGAAGATGAAAATACTAAACAAAATAGAATATTAGATATGTATCTAGAAGGAACAATAGATGCATCTACTTTTGAAGGTTATCATAGAAAAACAGAATCAAAAATAGAAACATATAAAATAGAAATTTTAGAATTAGAAATAAAACTTAAACACTTAGAGCCAATACAAGTTAGGAAAGAAAAAGCAATGAAATCAGTTAAAAAGATTTTAGATATTGGTTATAATGGTGTTGATGAAAGATTGATAGAAGAAGTAGTCGAAAAAATTATAGTCCATAAAGATTATTTTGAATGGAAGCTAAATTTTTTAGATGAAACATTAAAATTAAAAATTGCAGGGAAAGGACAAAAGGATTGTTTTATAGAGGAATATAAATAAAAAATCATGACATTTTAGTTATCTTAGTCATTATTAGTATATGGTCGCATACGGTTTGGTTTACTAATTTGTTTGTAGTGACAAGCTGCTATTAAGGCTAGAATTGAAAAGAAAAACTAATAATTCCTTAAAATAGCGTTATTTATTGAAATAAGTCATTATTTCCATTAGATAACATAAAGGCAAAAAATTAATATTTTAAGAAAAATAAAGACTAAGATGACAAATATTGTCGCAAATCTTAGTCTTTTTTTGCTTTTATGCGACGAAAAATGGAGGTAATGAAAAATGCGAATTTTATATATAAAGCCTGAGGTATTAAGGTTTTAATGATTACTGGGGATCATCCACTTACTGCATTCTCAATTGCTAAAGATTTAAAACTTACAAATGATTATAGTGAAGTAACAACTGGTGTAGAAGTAGATGAAAAATTTGAAAAAGGTGAAAAGAGCTTTGATAATTTCATTCGTCGAAAATTTGTATTTGCTAGAGTTACTCCATTACAAAAATTAAAAATAGTAGAATCATTATCCTAATGTTTTGAAAAAAAATGTGATGAATTTAGGATATGGTGCAGCATTTAATGGGACAAGAACTATTAGAGAAAACAGAGAAAAATATAAATGTAATATTCCATGGTTAATATTATTTGATCCTACTTCAGCTTGCAATATGCATTGTATTGGATGTTGGGCAGGTACTTATGGGCACAAATATAGTTTATCTTATGATGATATGGATAAAATTGTAAGAGAAGGTAAAGAACTTGGCGTTTATATTTATATGCTAACAGGTGGAGAACCATTAGTAAAAAAGAAAGATATTTTAAAATTAGCTAAAGAACATAATGATGTAGAATTCTCTATTTATACAAATTCATCATTAATTGATGAGGATTTCTGTAAAGAAGTTCAAAAACTTGGTAATATAGTTTTCCAATTATCTATTGAAGGTTTTGAAGAAACTAATGATGGAAGAAGATGAAATGGTCATTATAAAAATGTTATGAAAACAATGAAGTTGCTTAAAAAATATGGTATCTTGTTTGGAGCATCTATATGTTATACAAGAGATAATGTTGAAACAGTTACTTCAGATGAATTCTTAAACATGTTAGCAGATAATGGTGTAAGATATTCATTCTACTTCCATTATATGCTAGTTGGAAATAATGCTGTTCCAGAACTGATGCCAACTGTAGAACAAAGAAAGTATATGATTAAAAGAATTAGAGAAATTCGTTCGGATAAATCAGATATTGGATTATTTCCAATTGATTTTCAAAATGATGGTGAGTTTGTTGGTGGATGTATAGCAGCAGGAAGAAATTATTTTCATATTAATTCTGCTGGAGATGCTGAACCATGTGTATTTATACATTATTCTGATTCAAATATTCGTGATAAGTCAATTTTAGAAATTTTACAAAGTCCATTATTTATGGCTTATTATAATGAACAACCATTTAATAGAAATCATTTGAGACCTTATCCAATGCTTGAAAATCCAGAAAAATTAAGAAAGATAGTTAAGGATACGGGAGCAAAAAGTACGGATTTAGAATTAATTGAAGATGTTGAACATTTATGTTCTAAATGTGATAAATATGCTGCTTGTTGGGCAAAAGAAGCAGATAAAATATGGAATAGTAAAAAACATAATAATAAAGGTAAATATCAAAACTATGCACCTCATAGAAGAGATAATTTATAATAAAATAGTGTAGAATAATAAAAAAATAAAATATTCGTGGTATAATGTTTGTAAATGAAATACTAACAATTTTATAGAATGGAGTAGAGCAAACATGAAAATACCAGTTCAAGCACAAGTTATAAAAAAATTATATGATAATTCTTTCGATGATTTAAGAATTAAGTATGGATTAACAATGAATGAGATAATGTTTCTATTATATTTAGATAAGAATAAAGCAAACAATACAGCATCTGAAATAGTTGAAAATTTAGTTACAACAAAATCACATATATCAAAATCGATAGATTCACTTGCAAAAGGGAATATAATTATTAGAATTCAAGATGAATTAGATAAAAAAATAATACGATTATATATAAGTGATACAGCAAATGATTTATTAGATGATTTAAGAACAAGAGAAGAAATTATTAATCGTACTATAACAAAAGGAATTCCTAAGGATGATTTAGAAACTTTTAATAGGGTATTAGAACAAATGAAAAAGAATGTTTATGATTTGATAAATAAATTTTAAAAATTAGCACTCTAATATTGACATTGCTAATTTAAGTGGTATAATTAAATTGTACTTAAAAAGAGAGTCTTTGAAAAAAGACTTAAAATTTAAGACGATAGTTCAAAATTGAACAAAAGATTATTTGTAATTATTCTGGAGAAAAAGTGTTGTAATATGAATAGTATTATAGAAGAAAGAAGGTAATAATTTATGAATGTTAAAATAATAGGTAGTGAATCATGTAATAGAATAAAACTTTTGAAAAATTTAAATAAAGCAATTGATAGTTTAAAAATGCATGTAACTCCAACAATAGAGGAGGATGAAAGAAGTATAAAGAATTATAATATAACTAACACTCCAGCTTTAATTATAAATAATAAGGTAATAAGTCAAGGAAAAGTGTTAACTGAAAAGGAAATCGTTAAATTTTTAAAAGTATTAAGTTAAGAATATTTGGAGGAAAATATGAAAGTAAAAGAATTTAAAACAGAATCAAAAAAGTTAATGGATTTAATGATTAACTCTATTTATACTAATAAAGAAGTATTTTTAAGAGAAATAATATCAAATGCAAGTGATGCATTAGATAAACTTCATTATGAATCACTAACAAATAGCGAAATAAAAATTGATACAAGTAGTTTTAATATTCGCATCGATGTAGATAAAGATAAGAGGACTTTAACAATTTCAGATAATGGAATCGGAATGTCTAAAGAGGAATTAGAGAACAATTTAGGTACGATAGCTAAAAGTGGTTCTTTAGATTTTAAAGAAAATAATAAAAAGAAAAAAGATATTGATATCATTGGACAATTTGGTGTTGGATTTTATTCAGCATTTATGGTTTCATCAAAAGTTAAAGTTGTATCTAAGAAGTATGGAAGCGACGAAGCTTATTCATGGATGAGCGAAGGTGTTAAAGGATATAGCATTGAAAAAGATGAAAGAGAAAACTATGGAACAGATGTAATTTTAACAATAAAAGAAGATACAGATGATGAAAAATATAGTAAATTCTTAGAGGATTATGAAATTCAAGGTTTGATAAAAAAATATAGTAATTATATAACTTATCCAATAAAAATGGAAGTAACTCATCAGCATTTAAAAGAAAAAGTAAACCCAGATGATAAAGATGAATACGAAACAGTAACTCATGATGAAGTAATAAATGATTTAATTCCAATTTGGAAAAGAAATCAAAAAGACATAAAGGATGAAGAATATGATACATTCTATTCTGATAAATTCTTTGATTATGAGAAACCTATAAGACATATTCATACAAAAGCAGAAGGAACTCTTGAATTTAGATCATTAATATACATTCCTTCACATATGCCATATGATTATTACACTAAAGAATATGAAAAAGGTTTACAACTTTATTCTAACGGCGTTCTAATAATGGAAAAGTGTCCTGATTTAGTTCCAGATTATTTAAGTTTTATTAAAGGTGTTGTTGATTCATCTGATTTACCATTAAACATATCAAGAGAAACTATTCAACAAAATAGAATATTAGCAACTATTTCTAAAAATATTGAAACTAAGGTTTTAAAAGAATTAGAAGATATGCAAAAAAATGCTAGGGAAGATTATATAAAATTCTATAATGCATTTGGTATGCAACTTAAATATGGTGTATATAATGATTATGGAATGAATAAAGACAAATTAAAAGATTTATTAATGTTTCATTCATCAAAAGATAAACAATTTGTAACATTAAAAGAATATACTGAAAGAATGGAAAAAGAACAAAAAAACATTTATTACGCATGTGGTGAAACAGTTGATAAAGTTGACTTAATTCCACAAGTAGAAGCAGTTAAAAACAAAGGTTATGAAGTTCTATATTGTACAGACTATGTGGATGAATTCGCTATTAAAATGTTAAACAAATATGCAGATAAAGAATTTAAAAATGTTTGTACTGATTCATTAGAATTAGATTCTGAAGAAGAAATAGAAAAACTAAAAAAGAAAAATGAAAAATCAAAAGATATGTTTAATATAATGAAAGAGGCAATTCCTGAAATTAAGGATATTAGATTCACTAATAAACTATCTAACCATCCAGTATGTTTATCTAGTGCTGGTGAAATAAGTGTAGAAATGGAAAAAGCTTTAAATTCTATGCCAATAGATAATAAAATTAGTGCAGAAAAAGTGTTAGAGATTAATGAAAAACATAAAATTGCTAAAAAATTAAATGAACTTTATAAAGAAGACAAAAAAACTTTGAAAAAGTATGCTAAAGTTCTTTATGCCCAAGCAAGATTAATAGAAGGATTATCTATTGAAAATCCAACAGAAATAAGTAATTTAATGACAGAAATAATGTCAAAATAAATTATAGTAATATAGTATATAATTTAAGTTAATAATAATAAAAGGCATTAAAAAATATATAAAAAAGAAAGGAAGATGATGTATATGATGTTAGTACCAAGAAGAAATGGATTTGGTTTCTTTGATGATTTTTTTGAAGATGAATTTTTTAAAGGAAGAACAAGAGATTTAATGAGAACTGATATTAGAGAAAAGGATGATAAATATATCGTAGATATTGATTTACCTGGATTTGAAAAAGAGAATATCAATTTAACATTAAATAATGGATATCTAGAAATATCAGCAAAATCTGAAAAGGAAAATAAAGATGAAACAGATGGTAAAATTGTTCGCCAAGAAAGATTTTATGGAGCTTGCTCTCGTAAATTCTATGTAGGAGAAGATGTGATTGAAGAAGATATTCAAGCTGAATTTAAAAATGGTCTTTTAAAAATTGAAATTCCTAAAAAAGAAGAAACTATTGAAAATAAAAACATTAAACATATTGAAATTAAATAGTAAGTATTAAAAAAATATAAAACTTTATCAAGTGTAAAATGATAAAGTTTTATTTATTTCTGTTATATATTGCCTGAATTCTCATAATTAATTCTTTTACACTTAGTGGTTTTACTACATAATCATCTGCTCCTAAAGAAAAGAATAAAACTATATCATCTGTATTATTAGAAGATATAACAATGATAGGTTTGTTGGTTAAAGATCTTACATATTTAAAAGATTTAATTTTATTATTACTTAAATTGTCTAGATCAAAAATAATTGTTTCTGGATTTTTGTTGCTAATTAATTTTTTTATATTAGTTATATCGTTACAATAAATTAAATTAAAATTTTTATTTAAAGAACAATTATATATTTCTTTCATTAATATTTCATCTTTATCTATTATTATAATATTAATATTTCACCTCATATAAATTATATAAAATTATTTTGAATATGGTGTGAAATTTATATGTTAATTAGAACAAATATCTTATAAAATATTAAGAAATTATTAAGAAAAATTAAATTCAAGAAAACCTATTGTAATATAAAAAATGGATGCTATAATAAAATCACTTAATAAAGATATTGCAATTAATCTTAATAAATCTACACTGTGTTTATTTATTAAAATTTCTTATCATATTTTGTTATATGAAGGTGCACGAATGAATGCCAGAAGTAATTTGGTCTTGTTATTATTAAGTATACGATCGTATGAAGAAAGAAAACTTCAAAAAAGCAAGCGACTTTGATTCGACTAAAATCAAAGTTGATTCAAACTAGAAATAGCGTCTTGTCAGCGTTATTTTTTTATTTAACTTATGTTGTTCAAAGAAAGTAGCTTATGTGAAGTTGTAAGACAAAAGTGTACACGAAAAAAAGTGTATGCTTTTATTTTTGCTATAATATTTATAAGGAGATGATTCTATGGCTACAAAAGGTCAAAAACAAGTAATACGAACTGAAAAAGAAAAATATGAAATAATAAAACCTGTTTTAGAAAATTTTAAAAGTCAAACTCAAGTTTCAAAAGAAACTGGTATAAATGTAGGATTAATTTTTCAATGAATAAAAAAATATGTGAATTGAAAAAAGAAAATAAGTTAAATGAAAAAAATAATGTATTTATATATTTATTTAGAAAATTAAAAATAAAAAATTAAGCCATTTTAGTCTCCTGGAGCGAAAGGCCGCTCCAAATCGGTTTCCTTTGGTTTATGGGTCACAAGCTGCTATCAATAATAAATAGTTTGCCTGATATTTAAATACAATTAGGACGATAAAGTATGTTTTAGAGGCAAAATAAAATATACATGATGCGGAGAAACTTATATAAAATAGGTTTCTCTTTTTATTTTGAAAGGAGCAAATATGAATGAAATAATAAAAGAAAATCAAAAAATTGAAGATATGATTTATGAAGTAAGGGGAGTACAAGTTATGTTATCATCTGATGTTGCAAAACTTTATCAAGTAGAAACAAAACGAATTAATGAAGTAATTAAAAGAAATATAAATAGATTTCCCAAATCTTTTTGCTTTCAATTAACTAATGAAGAAATTACTGAATTATCTTTAAGGTCGCAAATTGCGACCTTAAACAAAAACATGAACATGAGGGGACAACATCTTAAATATTTGCCTTATGTTTTAACAGAACAAGGAATAATAATGTTATCTGGACTTCTTAAAAGTGATATTGCAGTTAAAGTGAATATACAAATAATAGATGCATTTGTCAAAATGAGAAAATATTTTGCAAATACAATAATTACAAATGAAATGTTAATTAATCATGAAAATAGAATATTAAACTTAGAAAAAACATTTGATAAATTTAAATACAATGAGGAAATAAGTAAAATATTTTTCGAAGGTGAACTTTACGATGCATATTCATTATTATTAGATATTTTAAATAAAGCAAATAAAGAAATTATAATAATAGATAATTATGCTGGAAAAGAATTATTAGATTTATTAAAGAACATTAACAAAACAATTATAATTGTTTCTAAAAATATAGATGAAGTATTAAAAAGTAAATATGAAAGTCAATATGAAAATGTAAAATTCGTACATAATGATTCCTTTCATGATAGATTTATTATATTAGATAAAAATAAATTATATTCATGTGGTTCGTCATTTAAAGATTTAGGTAAAAAATGTTTTGCAATTAATGAATTTGATGATATGGAATATCTAAATAGAATATTAGAGATATTAATATATAACAATAATTAGATTTTATAATTTGATCAAGCTATACTTTGCATAGTATTAAGTAATAAAGGGAGATTAAAATGGGAAAAAAAACAATAGTAGTTGCTAGTAGTACAATGGAAAATCAAAGTAAATTAGAAAGATTTTCATTCTTTTTGTGTTGATTATTTCAATTAATCAGCGTAAAATATACGATTAATTAGAGGTGAGTACTATGTGTTTTGTTAAAATGATTGATATTTCTTCTTCTAAGATTCTTGAACCTAAAACAATTCTTTCAATGGGTGATATTCATTATATGAATAATAATGGAAAAATACTTGGACTTAGCAATTTAAAGAGTGTGCATAAAGTAATATTTGAAAATGGAGATATGCCAAAAATTGATACTATATTAATAACAGGTGATGTTATAAATAATGTAAGAGATTTAGAAGATAAAAACTATAGAAAAAATATATCTTCAAGTTTAAGAAACTTTACAAATGGAATACCTACATTTGTTTCATATGGTAATCACGAACAAATGACTAAAGATACTATGAGAAAGTGGACTAAAGCAGACCTTCAAAAATATCGTGATTTTATTGCTAGCTTTAGAAATATATATTCAGTAGAAAATAATGAACTCGTTTCACATGAAGGATTCAACCTAACAGCATACTCACCAGATTTTGATTATTATGAAAGATTTCATGAAGATACAGGATACTTTATGAATGATTTTATCAGTACATTTAATCAATCATTTGATGACAAAACTTATAATATATTACTTACACATTCATCTTCACCATTATTAGAATCTTTAGAAGATGGAAAACTTCATACACTTGAAAATACTGATTTAGTATTATCAGGACATATGCATAATGGAGTAATACCATTTGCTAAAACATATGGATTAATATCTCCACAATCAAAGCTCTTTCCTAAATATACCCATGGAGATATGGAATGTTATGGTACATTATTTGTAATAAATGGTGCTGTTAATCCAATCTTAACTTTTCCAGTTATAAATAATATACTTGGTCCTTCAGTAAATATCATTACTTTAAATAAAGGAAATGAAGAAGTAATGAGAAAACGTTTAATAAAATTTTAAACTCTACTAAGTGTGTGTATACAAAATAAAATATTTATATTATTATTTTAGTAGAGGTGACATATGAATCAAGAGAAAATAGGTAAATTCATTGCTGAAAAGAGAAAAGAAAAAAATATGACTCAAGCAGAACTTGCATCTAAACTTAATGTTACAGATAGAGCAGTTTCACATTGGGAAAATGGAAGAAGATTACCTGATGTTTCTCTTTTTAAATCCATATGTGAAATATTTGATATATCACTAAGTGAACTTATGAATGGAGAAACTATAGACAAAGATATTCTAAAAAGAACAGAAGAAAATGTAATTGATACACTTAATAATAATAAAAATAATAAAAAGAAAATGAAAATTATAATATATTCATTATGTATATTACTTCTTATAATATTATTTATATTATTTAAAAGTATTTATCATAAAATTGATATAGAATACTTTACTATAAATAATAGTGATGTAAAAGAATTAAATAAAGTATTTAGATATAATAATAGAAATATATATTATTATGGAATAGATAATGCAATGTTTTGTGATAAAAATGATAATTGTTATTCAGTAAAAGAATCTATTAAAAAGAAACAAACTACTTTTGATAAGTTTAAGAGTTATTTAGATACAGAATTATCACGTGAAAATTTAACTAAACTTATGCTTTATGATGGTGGAACATCTATATATAAAAAAGGTAGTTATACAGTAATATTTTGTAATACAATAAATGGTAACAAAGATATTTATATTGGCAATGATGAAATGGTTAATAAGTTAGATGGCGAATATTGTGGACATGATAAAAGTAATAATGTGAATTTTACTAGAACATATAAAGTATTGTCTTCTACAATTGATAAAAATGATTCTGAATTTTATTATGCTAAACTTGAACAAAATAATGGTAGTGTAGGAAATGTAAGTATAAATAGTACATATACTTTAATACCAGGAAAAACATATGAATTTACATTTATGGCATATGAAGATTTTGATGATACAATAGAAAATATATTTAAGTATGCTGTTTTGCTTGAAGTACGTGAAACAAATAGAAGTAAGAATGAACAAATCAATAATGAAATATATGTTAATAAAGATATAGGTAAAAGTGATATTGAAACTCTTACTGATGTAGATATGAAAGCAATAAATGTTAAGAATGGTAGTCTTACAGTAGTCATAACTGATCATAGTAAGAATGAGTTTATATACGGAAGTAGTTATAGAATAGATTATGAAAGAAATGGTAAATGGTATTATTTATCACCAAAAAGTGAACTTGTGTTTAATTCTATGGCATATCACCCAGATAAAAATGGTAAATTAACTTTTGATATTGATTATACATATGGATATGGACTTCTTGATAAAGGTAAATATAGAATTGTAAAAGATGTAATTAGAAAAGATGATCCATGTGATGAAGAATGTAAGAAATATTATGTGACAGCAGAATTTATAATTGATTAAATTTGTGTTAATTAAATATTCAATAATTTAATATTTGCTTATAATATAGTGGGTGAAGAAGTGTGAATATGAATATTGAATTAATTAAATCTTTACTTATTATAGGTTCTGTTTCTAGTGTTTTATCTACAGCATTTGTACAGAAATTCAAATCTGTATCATTTATTAAGTGTAGTTCTTGTTTAATATATATTTCATTTTTAATATCTATGTTATTTGGTATAGTCTTTACTTTATCATTTACAAATTATGATATTATTAATGCAGCTTGGGTAGGATTATTTAGTTTTCTTGGTGCTGATTCATTATACAAAGTATTTGAAGATAAACTATTTAAATCTTATTCTTCAATCAATAGTGTAACTGAAATTCAGAGGGAATAATGAAATTAATATTCCCTTGTTATTATGTTGGTGTTACTCAAGGATTTAAATCAACTCATAAAGCAATAGACCTTGGATGGGATAAAAAACATGGAGGACCAAATCATAAAATAATCGCACCTGCAGATGGAATAGTTACATATGTTAAAAATAATGTAGTAGGTAAAACTAAAAATGTAACATATGGAAACTATATAAAAATAAATCATGGTAATGGTGTATATACATTAATGGCTCATCTTAAATATAATAGTGCTACTGTAAAAGTAGGAGACAAAGTAAAACAAGGTCAAGTTATTGGAATTATGGGAAATACAGGTTATTCATTTGGGGTACACTGTCATTATGAAGTATATATTAATAAGAAAAGAGTGAATCCTTTTAATTATACTTATTATACAGATAAGCATGTTGTTGGTAATACTACAATGAAGAAATACAAACCTAAAAAAGAGGAAAGTGAGGTAAATTCTGATATGGATGAAACTGATAATAAAGTAGTACTTGAAGTAGACAATACTGTTTTTGAATATATTTGTCCTAAAACTGGAATTTATAAAATTAAACTTAATGAAAATGAAAAGTTAATCATAAAAGATTAACTTTTTACTTTTTATATGTGATATAATCTTATTATGAAAAAGATAAACAAGTATTATATATTATTTTTTTTATTTACATATTTATTATTAGAAGAATTAATTTTTTCATTTTTGACATATAAAAATATTACTATTGAGCTAATTCTATTTAGTTTTTTATATTCATTTATAATATATTTTATTTATTTAATAACTAATAAAAAAAGTATATTATAT
>JABLTK010055024.1_pt1 | contig 24482 bp, 21 predicted proteins | sample 7160131 | NCBI WGS metagenome assembly JABLTK01 (sample SAMN14651221, study PRJNA627086) | human gut metagenome | isolation source: feces | host: Homo sapiens
ACCATCGGGCGATTTCGCAATATCCTGATTCGGAATCGACTGCAGGAGAAACTCTTTGCCGATATTGTCAGCAGGCTAAAGGCCAGGGGCCTGATGCTGATGAAGGGCATAATCGTTGACTCCACATTGATTGCTGCGCTTTCTTCCACCAAGAATGAGAAGAAAGAGCGGGATCCGGATGCGCATCAGGTCAAGAAGGGCAATCAGTGGTACTTCGGCTGCAAGGGTCACATCGCCGTTGACAGGGATACCGGCCTGGTCAGGAAGATTGAAACCACCGCAGCCAATATCCACGACGTCACCCAGGCGGCCGGTCTGATGGACGGCACGGAGGAAGAACTCTATGGCGACAGCGGTTATCTCGGCGCCGAAAAACGCGAGGAAGCCATCCTGACCAATGACCAGGGAAAAAAGATCCAATACATCATCTGCGCACGCCCCTCATCCCTGAAGAAACGTTATGCCGGCGCAGAATACGAAAAGGCTGTTGCAGCAGAGCACGCCAAGGCCCCGATACGCTGTAAGGCTGAACACGTCTTCGCCGTTGTCAAAGGCATGTTCCGTTTCCGAAAAACACGATTACGAGGTTTAACCAAGGCTGCCGCTTACGCCCATGGAGGCGAGCAGGCAGACCGTCCATTTTGAACGCCTCAGGGGCTGGAGCGCCTTAGATGATAGCTGCTTCTGCACGGGCCAAACGGCGCCATGGGCAGGGAGATACGCAGGCTGCTGGAGGCCAGGTTCGCCGGCGGCGGTTTTGCCTTACTGGGCGGCGATGAGGAGTTGGATATGGATAAGATTCTCGGCGGCGATTCGGATGAACCTGCGCCGCTTCCTCCCGCACCGGCTCTGGCAGAAGAAGTTAGCCCCAGCCAGAACCGGAACAGACGCTCCCTGCAAAGGCGCGGGAAGAACCGGAAGAAGCAGAACAACCGCTGGAACTCTTTTCGGCGATTACAGACGCGGAAGCGCTAGACGGCCTGTTCAAACCGTTCGCGGATGAAGTTGTTTACTTCGCGGATTGCACCGCGCCAATCATCGCGCCCATCATGCCAGCACTCCGCCACGAACATGCGCACACCCGCGTCCAGCGCCTGGCGAATGCCCTGTGCGAAATCTACCTGACCGGTTCCGAAGCGCATATCGCGATATTTGCCCTCCTCGGTTTCCTTGATATGCATCGCCATCAGATGACCGCGGCCGCAATCGATCTCCTCCGTTATTTCACTATCATAAATCCTGCACGCATTTGTCAGATTTCCCAAATCCGGATAGACGCCAAGGTACGGGCTGTTAATTTCGCGCACGTAGCGCATCGCCTTTGAAATCGTATCCATAAACGGCGTTTCCATCGTTTCAAAACCCATAGCGACGCCGTGCGCTGCGGCGAAGCGAACGCCCTCCGCCAGATTTTCGCCAAACCAGCGGCGCGTATCCGCGTCGCCCTCTTCATAATATACGTCGTATCCAGCCAGCTGAATAAGTCGTATGCCCAGCGTTTCCGAAAACAACACGGCCTTTTTCAGCATCTCCATGCCGCGAGCGCGCTTTTCGGCGTCGTGACTGCCCAGCGGATATTTGCGGTGGCCGCTCAGGCACATCGTATCGATCTGCATGCCAGTGGCGTGTATGGCATAGATCAACTCCTTCTTTTCCACCATGCTCCAATCCAGGCGCGATTGCCGTTCATCGGTCTCATCGATACTGATTTCCATGAAATCAAAACCCGCGTTGCGCGCGGCGGAAAGCATGGTTTTAAACCTCAGGCGGGGCGGCATAGCCTTTTCATAAATTCCAAGACGATATTCCATAATGTTTTGCTCCTTTGTGCGCCGGAACGCTGCCAGCGCGCGTTTATTACCATTTGATGGGATTTTCGAGCCTAAAACGCTCAAAAAAATGGACGCGTGGGCCGAACCCGCCGCCCAGAGAGTTTCTCTGCTTCCGTTCGGCAGAAGATATTTCCCCTGCCGAACGACCGTCTTACAGACAGAAAGCAGAAGGGTCGCGGATCGATGCGCCGCGCCCTTCTTACTGTGCAATTATGCTGCCTGGCGACCGCGCCTTTTCAGCATGCGCTTCAGCAGCGAATCGCGCTTCAAGCCGCTCATCTTGTAGCTGGAATACATATCGATCGAAACCGCGAGAATGATGATCAGACCCTTGATCAGATCATGATATACGGATGCGATGCCCAGCAGCTGAAGGCCGTTGGTCAGAATGCCGATCAGCAGCGCGCCGAACATTGCGCCCTGAATCGTGCCCGCACCGCCGCGGAGCGAAACGCCGCCCACCACGATCGCGGCCAGCACATCGTTTTCATAGCCCTTCGCCTGACCCGCGGAAGCCTGCTGGTTCATGCTGGAGAGCACGAGACCCGAAAGCGAACCCATGATGCCGGAGATGATGTACGCCACGACGATGATCCTGCGGACGTTGATACCAGAAAGCTTCGCCGCTTCGCGGTTTCCGCCGACGCAATAGAGATGGCGGCCGTACACCGTATGATTGAGCACGATGTAGGTAAACAGGAAGCATACCAGCAGGATATACACCGGCACCGGAATGCCCAGAATGCGAGCGCTGCCCACATAGTTGAACGCCTTTGCGTTCATGACGTTGATCAGCTGGTTGCCCGTTACCGTCTGCACCAGACCATAGAGGATTTCGGAGGTCGCCAGCGTAAGCAGGAATGCCGGAATATCGAAACGGCACAGCACCAGGCCGTGGAACACGCCCGATACGACGCCTACGCCGACGCCCATCAGCACGCCCAGCAGGATGCCGCCGTTGGAAAAGCCGTGGCTGACGATCGTAGTGCAGCAGACCGCGCCCGCGAGCGCCGCGGAACCGGAAACCGTGCGGTCAATGCCCGCCAGCAGCACCGGGAAAGTCGCGCCGCAGATCATGATACCCTGTAGCGAGATGGCGTAAAGAATATTGCGGAAGTTGCCGAGCGTCAGAAACTTTCCCGGAAGCGCGATGCTGAGCCCCAGGCAAAGTACCAGCAGGATCAGTATCCGCCTGTATATGAATAGCCGTGCACGAAGTTTTTTCTGATGCATGGTTTACGCCCCCTTTCTTTCGCCGAGTATGCCGGATGAAGCCAGCAGAACATCTTCCTGCGTAGCGACGCCATTGTTGAATTCGTGAATGATGCGGCCTTCCTTCATGACGATGATGCGGTGCGCCACGCGCAACACCTCCGCCACGTCCGATGAGACCAGCAGCACAGCCACGCCCTTGCGCGCCAGATCCTCGACGAAATTGTAGATCTCATCCTTGGCGCCGATGTCGATGCCCACCGTGGGCTCGTCGATCAGAACCACCTTCAGATCGCGCGTGAGCCACTTGGCCAGAACCGCCTTCTGCTGGTTGCCGCCGGAAAGGTTGCCCACCGCGACCAGCGGATTCGCAGGGCGCAGATCGACGATGCCGACCGCCTTTTCACCCAGTTGCTTTTCCTTCTTGCGCTGCACGAAGCCGCGGTTGCTCAGGCTGTCATAATTCGTGCTGGCGACATTGCGCTCAACAGAGAGCAGCGGTATGAAGCCCTGCGTGCGCCTGTCCTCCGGAATCAGACCAAAGCCCCTGGCAATTACCTTTGAAGTGCTGTTCGGCAACTTCTGCTCCTCGAACAGAATTTCACCGGAATCGTACTTGTCTGCGCCAAATATGCTGCGCAGCACTTCCGTTCTGCCGGATCCGACCAGACCCGTGAGTACCAGCACTTCGCCCGCCTTCACCTGGAAGGAAACATTTTCATACTTGCCGAGGCTGCAAAGGTTCTTTACCTCCAGCACCGTGCGTTCCTTCGATACGCACAGACTGCGGGAAGCGGTCGCGTCGCTCAACTCCTTGCCGATCATCAGCTTAACCACATTGTCGGGCACGATATCCTCATGTTCGATCACGCCTGCAAGCTGTCCATCGCGCAGCACCGTAATGCGATCCGACAGCGCGAACACCTCTTCCAGACGGTGGGAAATGTAGATGATGGATACGCCGCGCTCGCGAAGCTGGCGGATGATCTTGTAGAGCATTTCGCTCTCCCTGGCGCTCAGCGAAGCCGTAGGCTCGTCCATGATGATGAGCTTCGCGTTTGTGGACAGCGCCTTCAGGATTTCAACCATCTGCTTCTGCGCCACGGAAAGCGTTTCGATGATATCATCCGGGTTCAGCGGAAAATCGAAGCGCTCGATCAGCTCCGCCACCTCGCGGCGCATGGCCTTCTTCTGCAGTACGCCCAGCTTCTGCTTTTCCTTGCCCAGCAGAATATTCTGGGTGACGGAAAGCGTGGGGATAAGCGAAAATTCCTGAAAGATTACGGCGATACCCAGGCGCGTCGCATCCTCGCGGGATTCGATCTCCACGGGCTTTCCTTCAAACAGGATTTCGCCGCCATCCTTGGGATACACACCTGTGAGCACCTTAATCAGCGTGGATTTGCCCGCGCCATTTTCACCCAGCAGCGCATGTACCTCGCCTTTACGAACGCTGAAATCCACGCCCTTCAACGCCTGAACATGCGAGAATACCTTCTCGATTCCCTTCATTTCAACGATCATTTTATCACCGCCACTTCACGCGCCATAGCTCCGCGCCTGCGGGTGCGCTCCGTCATAAGTTCATTGTAGAAAGCATCGAAGATCAGCATCAGCACGATCACGACGCCGGTCAGCAGCTGCTGTGTTTCGGTTGGGAAACCAAACTTCAGAATTCCGTTTTCCAGCACGCGCATGAACAGCACGCCGATGACCGTACCGATAATATCGCCGCGGCCGCCTGAGAACGCACAGCCGCCGATAACCGTTGCAGAAATCGCTTTGAATTCATAGCCGACGCCGCCGCCAGCCTCCGCTGTGCGCGTCTTGCCGATGAAGAACAGACCCGCGACGAAGGTGCAGAAGCCGGAGATCACAAAGGCCGCCATCTTCGTCTTTACGAAGCTGATGCCCGAGATTTCAGCAGAATTCCGGTTTGCGCCGATTGCATAGAGGTTGGTACCCAGCCGTGTGTTCTTCAAAATGAACTGAACGATGATCGCCAGTACGAAGAACGCGATCGCGCAATAGTATAAGCCCGAAAGCGGACCGGCGCTGATCTTGCCGCCGAACCATTTGATCACGGGATCCTTGATGGATACCGTAGTCAGCCCGCCGTATTTGTCGTGAATGGAGAATACGTACATCAGGCCGATGTACACGAATTTCGTAGAAAGCGTGGCGATGAAATCCGGAATGCGCAGGATCGCCACGCAGATCCCGTTAAACGCGCCGCCCGCAAGCGCCACCAGCAGGCTGACGCCCAGGATAACGAACAGCGGCAGATCGGTATAGTACAGAAAATGTGCGATTATCATGCAATCCAGACCCATCAGCGCGCCGCAGGACAGATCGTTGCCGCCGGTAATGATAATCAATGTAACGCCAATGGCCAGAATGCCCACCAGAGAACATTCGCGCAGCATGTTATGAATATTGGCTGCGGTAAAGAATTTGTCGGACGTCAGACCGAAGACCAACAGAAGAAAGATTAGCAATCCCAATGAGATCAGTCTTCTCAGTGTTTCCTGTCTCACATTTGTTCCCTCCCATGCCCTGTGTATGCCGCATCAGCCTGCCAACATTATTACAGGCAAGGCGGTCGCAACTGAAGATAGATATAAAGATGAGTTGGGCAACAGCGCCTGCCGCTGCCCAACCCCCACAGATCTATGCGTTACCAGCGCATATCATCGGTAATGGTATCAACGTTGTCCTTCGTAACGGTGATCGGAGGCATCTTGATGACCGGGGTCGCTTCCCAATCGGAGATATCGATATCGCTGCCGATGTACATCATCAGCAGGCGCAGAGCGGTCGCGCCCTGATCGTAGCAGTTGGTGTACACGGTGCCGGTGATAATGCCCTGCTCGATGTATTCCATCGCCTTGGTTTCGCCGTTGGCGCCCCAGATCTGGATGCCTTCAACGCCCGCGGCCTGGCAAGCCATGCCTGCGCCTTCCGCCATCTGATCGTTGTGCGCGAACACAGCGTCGATCTGATCCGGATAGGAGGTCAGGAAGTTCGCCATGGTGGTGTTGGCCTTTTCCATGTTCCAGTCGGCGGACTGCTCTTCCAGAATGGTGATACCGGGGAAGTTGGCCAGGGTATCCTGGAAGCCCGCTTCCAGGTTGATGCCGCGCGCTGCGCCGGGCGTCGCCTGGATAACTACAACGTTGCCTTCGCCGCCGAGTGCTTCCGCGATGGCGTTGGCGATCACGGCGCCGGCCTCATAGTCCGTCATGGAAACCAGGCCATGGCAAACGGCGTCGGAATCCATGTTGATGCAGACAACCGGAATGCCCGCCATTTCCGCTTCTTCGATCGCGGGGCCCAGCGTGGCCTTGTTGTAGGTCTGGATGATGATGCCGTCATACTCCTGCGCGATGCAGTCGTTTACGAGCGTCACCTGCTTATCGGCGTTCTTTTCGCCATCGTAGGTATCAACCGTGATGTTTCCCCAGTAGGCAGCTTCATTCCTGATGCCGTTGCCCCATGCGGTGCAGTTGGCTTCGGTTGCGGCGGTTGCGATCCACGCGATACGCAGTTCGTCGGTGTAAGGATCCTTCTCCGCGGCGAGCGCACTTCCCATCGCCAAAGCAATCAGTGCCGCCATCAAAATCGCCAGAATCTTCTTCATTGTCAGACATCCCTCTCATTCTGTTTTTTTTCGGGCGCTTGAGGCGGACTCAAAAAGCGACGCCCGCACCCTGTTGCCATGAGCATAACATTTCAGTGCGTTCATGTCAACGAAGAGCTCTAATCTTGCACATATTCTCAAATTTTTACATTCGAAATCACGAACTCTGCGGACGATTCAATTTATAGTTGAAAAAATGTGCAAAATATAGAGTGCGTATTGTATTAGTTTCGATTGTGTGATATTTTGTAGATGCCAAATTCATATCAGGAGTGTATTTCCCAATGAATATACTGGTACTGGACATCGGCACGACGAGTATGCGGGGCGTGCTTTTTGACCCGAAAGGGCAAATCAAAGACGTTGTATCCGTTTCCACGCCGCTGCTGATCGACAAGCGGGAAAACCACATCGAACAGGATCCGCACGTTTATTTGGAAAGTACCGCAAAGATTTGCCGGGCGCTCTCCGAAAAATACGCCATAGACGCCGTATCCGTAACGGCGTTCCGCTCCGCGCCCACGATGGTGGAACGCGACGGGCGAGCGCTGACCAATTTCATCATGTGGCAGGATACGCGCAACAGCGGAATCTGCGCGCGTCTGCACGACGCGAACGCGGAAATCTACCGCCGCTGCGGCGCCTCCGTGAACACCGTGTTCACCGGAACGAAGCTTACATGGCTTCGCGAAAACCGTCCGAACGTATACGACGGCGCCTATAAGGCGATGATCGTACCGGATTATGTGATCCACTTCATGACCGGCGAATTCGTTACCGACCGAACCTACGGCAGCCGCACGCTTCTGATGGATATTCGATCGCTTGAATGGGACGCGGAAATGTGCCGGATGCTGAATGTGGATATGGAAAAGCTGTGCCCGCTCTGCGATCAGGGCAGCGTGGCCGGTCATGTAAACGCCGCATTTGCCGAAATCAGCGGCCTGTGCGCGGGCATTCCCGTAATCAGCGCGGGCGGCGATCAACAGTGCGGCGCGCTGGGGCTGGGCATAATGGACAGTTCCACGATCGAGGTCAATTCCGGCACCGGCTCCTTCGTGATTTCGCTCATGGAGGAACCCTGTCTGGACAACCCCAACGTTATCTGCAACGTAGCCGCCATCCCCGGAAAATATACCCAGGAGATGAACATCATTGCCAGCGCGGCGTCGCTGAACTGGCTGATCCGCGAATTCTTCCCGGAATACTGGGGCGAAAAGCCAAACTTCGCGGCGATAAACCGCATCGCGGCGCAGACGCCGCCCGGTGCGAACGGCCTGATCTCCGTTCCGCATTTTCAGGGCTGTGGTTCCCGCAGCTGGAATCCGGAGGCGCGCGCGGGCTTCTGGGGATTTTCGCTCGGCACGCGCCGCGAGGATCTGATTCGCGCGCTGTACGAAGGAATCGCCTGTGAAATCAGCAAGAGCATCGATGTTCTGCCGGAGGTCTGTCGCCGCGCAAATACCATCGCCGTGGCGGGCGGCATGTCCGGTTCGGACGTATACAACCAGATTCTCTGCGATTTTACGGGAAGAAGGCTGACGCGCTCGGAGAACATCCAGGCCACCGCCGTGGGCGCATATGTGTCCGCCGCCGTTTGCAGCGGTCTGTATTCCGATTACGCGGACGCGCTGGCCGCCGCGCGCAGCGGCGATACGCGCAAGGTATTCAAACCAAACGCGGAAAACATGTGTCTGTACCGCTCCATCCAATCACGGAGCGAAAGCCTGTACCGGACGGCTTCCCGCGAAGGCGAACGGTAAATAACAACAGTATGGGAAAAAGGATAACTTAGCTTATAATAAGAAAGAAGGGTTCAATTATGGCGAACAAGGTAAGCGATATCAGCAGGGAAAGCTGGATTTTAAACACCTTCCCGGAGTGGGGAACCTGGCTGAACGAGGAAATTGAACGCGAGGACGTAAAGCCCGGTACATTTTCAATGTGGTGGCTCGGCTGCACGGGTATCTGGCTCAAGACGGAAAACCGCACCAATCTGGTCACCGACCTGTGGTGCTCCACCGGCAAAAAGACCCACGGCAACGGTCTGATGAAGCAGGGACATCAGCATATGAAGATGATCGGCTGCCAGAAGATTCAGCCCAACCTGCGCAACGTGCCCTGCGTGATCGATCCCTTCGCGATGAAGGATGTGGACGCGCTGCTGGCGACGCACGATCATTCCGACCACATGGATGTGAACGTGGCCGCCGCCATACTGCAGAACTGCCCCGCATGCCGCTTCATCGGCCCGGAAAACTGCGTGAAGAAATGGACGGATTGGGGCGTTCCCGCCGACCGCTGCACCATCGTGCGTCCGGGCGACAGCATCCGCGTGAAGGATGTGGAAATCAAGGTTCTGGAATCCTTTGACCGCACCGAACTGGTTACCGTACCGCCGGAGGTTACGCTCAAGGGCACGATGCCGCAGGATATGGATGTGCGCGCGGTCAATTACCTGTTCTGCACGCCCGGCGGCACGCTGTACCACAGCGGCGATTCCCATTATTCCAACTACTACGCCAAGCACGGAAACGATCACCACATCGATGTGGCGCTCGGCTCCTTCGGCGAAAACCCGCGCGGCATGACGGACAAGCTGACCGCCATCGATATGCTGCGCATGGCGGAATGTCTGAACTGCCGCGTAGTCATTCCGATCCACCACGATATCTGGACGAACTTCAAGGCCGATCCCTACGAGATTCTGGTGCTGTACAAGATGCGCAGGCATCGCCTGCAGTACAATTTCAAGCCCTTCATCTGGGAAGTGGGCGGCAAGTTCACCTGGCCGCAGGATCAGGACAGGCTGCAATACATGTATGACCGCGGCTTTGAGGACGCATTCTCCATCGAACCGGATCTGCCGTTCAAGTGCATGCTGTAACGCGATAAGGAGACACCATGAAAGAGCCACTGAAATTTGAAAAGCTCAGTCTGGGCGAAATCGAAAAATGCTACGCCACGCTCGGCGTAGATATCGGCGGCGAACCCTGCATGTTCTTCGGCGGCGAGGGCCCCGGCTCCGTGCGCGCGTTTCGCGGGGAACGCTTTGAAAAATGCGATGTAATCTGGGAGGGCGGCGGCGGAACGATGTCGCTGGTACCGCTGCCCGGCTATGAGGGCTGGGCGCTTGCATCCCGCGGCTTCTATTCGATGGTGGACAGCGAAACCAGCACCATCGAAATCATCCGCTTCCGCGACGGCGGCTTTTCGCATGAAACCATCGCGCATCTGCCGTATCTGCATCGCTTCGATACTCTTGCCGCGCCCGATGGCACGCGCTACATCGCCGCGGCCACGCTGCACAGCGGCAAGGTGGATAAGGCGGATTGGTCCAAGCCCGGCCACTTTTTCTTCGGCGTGCTGCCGGAGGACATAGATAGCGCCTTCGAGATTGAGCTTCAGCAGCTGCCCGGCGATTTCTACATGAACCACGGCTACTGCAAGGGCGAATGGAAGGGGCGCGAGGCCGCCTTTATCGCCGCGAAGGAAGGCGTATTCGTATTCCTGCCGCCGGAGAAGCGCGGCGGCGAATGGACGCGCGAACAGCTGATGGATTTTCCCGTGAGCGATATCGCCGTATGCGATATCGACGGCGACGGCGAAAAGGAGATCGCCGCGCTGCTGCCCTTCCACGGAAATCAGTTTAAAATTTTTCATCGGGAAAATGCGGGCTACAAAGAGGTTTTCAGTTATCCCGTGGAGAATGATTTCTATCATGCGATTATCAGCGGAAGGATCGGCGGCGAACTGATGTTCGTCGGCGGCGCGCGCAAGCTGGCGGCGGACACCTTCCTGGTGCGCTGGGACGCCGGGGCTGGAGAATTCTTTACACAGCAGCTTGAAACCGGCTCCGGCCCAAGTAATCTTGCCATTCTGAACAGCGCGCGCGGCGATTATCTGCTGAGCGCGAACCGAATGATATTCGAAGCGGCGGTTTACCGCTTTTAACCATCGGAGGAAATGGAAATGGATCGGGAAAACAGAGAAAGAGAACTTATCAGCATTGTCTCCTACCTGTATTATTATGCGGATATGAATCAATCCGATATCGCCGACAGACTGTTTCTTTCCCGTTCCACCGTTTCCCGGATCATCAAGAAGGCGCGGCAGAGCGGAGCGGTGGAGATCAAGATCAACGAACCCTGGGATCGCGATCTGGAAATGGAAGATATCGTCAAGACCACCTTTTCCGTGGACAGCGTGCGCGTGCTCCGGCCTGAATCTGACAAGCCGGAGCAGTATCTGCGTTCGCTCGGAAAGATGGCCTCCTATTATCTGAGCTGCAATCTGAAGCACAATTCCGTTCTCGGCCTCTCCTGGGGCAACACGGTCGCGCACGTTGTAGATTCCATTACCAACAACGAAAACATCACCTTCACAGTGGTGCCTATTATGGGCAGCAATAACTGGCCAAGTACCAATCCGGAAAACGTATCGCTGAGTTATCGCTTCTCCCGCATCTACGGCGGGCGTTATTTCCCACTGGACGCGCCGCTCTACGCCGTAAATCAGGAACAGTACGATGAACTGACGAATCGTCTGGCCAACACGGAAGCGCTGAACGTCGCCCGCAAGGCCAACATGATCCTTACCAGTGTCGGCTCTATCCGCACGCAGAGCTGGAAGGATGTACTGGGCATGGAGCGCCTGCAACGCCTGTGCGACATCGGCTGCGTCGGCCATATCGGCGGTCACTTTTTCGATATCAGCGGCCGTGAAATCGACGGGCATTACAAGAACATGTTGATAGGGCTGACGCTGACTGAAATTAAGCAGACGAACAACGTGGTATGCGTCGCCGCAGATTCTGAAAAGGCGAAGGCCGTATACGGCGCTATTCGTGGCAAACTCATCAACACGCTGATGATCACCTCGCCGCTGGCAACAAAGCTGCTTGAAATCGCTGGTCAGCGCACACTTTGATATTACTGCCATGAACATTATTGCGATCATACTTCCCATCTTTTTCTCTCTGGGAATCGGCATGTTATGCCGAAAAAAATCGATTCTGTCCCGCGACAGCATCGAAGCCGTCAAAAAGGTTGCCGTCAACATCACGCTGCCGGCGGTGACGCTCGCTTCCTTCGCCGAAGCGGACTATTCGCTGAAGACCATGCTCGTACCCGCATGGATTTTTTTGTGTTGTTGCGCAGCGCTCGCGCTGGGCGCGCTGCTGGTGCGCGCGCTGCACATTCCCGGAAAAATGACTGCTTACCTGTGCACGGGCTTTGAGGGCGGCATGCTGGGCTTCGCCCTCTACCCGCTGCTATACGGTACGCGCGCGCCCTTCGCTATCGTCGATATGGGACAGGTTTTCTTCGTCTTTTCCATCTATAAGGTGCTGCTTTCCGGTGCAAAGGGCAAAAAGGCGCTTTTGCGTGAAGCCGCCCACTCCCCATCTCTCTGGGCGCTCTTTCTGGGCGTGCTGATCGGCGCGACCGGTTTCTACCGGCGCATGGAACCCTCCGGGCTTCAGCACGTGCTCAGCAGCCTGTTGAATTTTGTTTCCGCGCCGACAAGCTTTCTGATCTTGCTGTCTGTCGGCTATGATCTTCAGCCCTCGGAAATCTCATGGAAGCAGACGCTGTCCGCGATCGGTTGCCGGCTGGCGATCATGGGGCTGCTGCTCGCGGCTACGCTCACGCTGAACAGGTATGTGCTGGACGGCATCATGGATCCGTCCGCTACTATTCTGCTGTTTGCCCTGCCCGCGCCGTTCGTGTTGCCCGTATTCGCAAACGATCCCGACGAACGCGGCTACCTGTCCTCCACGCTGTCCGTAATGACGATGATCACCATCCTGATCTTCTGCATCATGGCCGCAGCCTAGGTTGGCGATGGTTAAATGAGTAGGCATGCACGGGGAAGATCTTTTCGTTAGACGCGTTCACGGAAATCGCAGATTTTTAAAATCATGCATTACAAATTTAACAATGCTTAATATAATTGAAATTGTATCCCGGTACTATTTCTGGTATATTTGTTGTATACAACAGTGATGTTGGTTTGGATACAACACGATGCAGTGTTGTTTCCTACAATATATATAAAATAAGGAGATGATCATCATGAAGAAACTGATCTGCACGCTGCTGACCCTGGTTCTGATTCTGAGTCTCGCTTCTGCCGGCATGGCCGCTGCAATGCGCGACGAACTTGAATCGCAGTCCACCGGAATGACCGAAAGCAAGAAAGTCCGTAAGGATCCGTATACGGACGACATCCGCATCGCCTACATTGCACACGATCTGAGCACACCGAACAACCAGGGGTGGCTGGAGGGAATCCAGCGTGAATGCGCCGCATGGGACAATATCCATGTTCAGGCGTTCAACGCCGATTCCAGCGCCGAGAACCAGGTTCAGATCATGTCTCAGGTCATCAGCGACGGCTACGACGCGATTATCATTCAGTGCTCGGACGGCGCGGCGCTGGCCGGTTCCGTGGAGGAAGCCGAAGCTGAAGGCATCCCTGTCATTACGCTGAACCTGGACGCGGACTGCGTACATTCGGCGCTCGTAATGGCCGTGGATTATGACGCGGGTCGCATCATCGCCGAGGAGATGGCAGCCGAAATGAACGGCAAGGGCAACGTGGTGATTATTCAGGGCGTGCCGGGGGTCTCCAGAACCGACAATCTGGAGCAGGGCTTCCGCGACACCATCGCCGCATACGCCGACATTAAGATTCTCGATACGCAATCGGCTTCCTTTGAAAAGGAAACCGCTACCACTGTCATGAACAGCTTCCTGCAGAATTACAGCGAAATCGACGGCGTGTTCTGCATCAACGACGCCATGGCGGAGGGCGCTGCGCTGGCCATTGAGTCCGCTGGAAGAACCGGCGAGATGCTCGTGTGGGGCGCCGACGGAGAGAAGGAATGCCTGACGATGATCGAGCAGGGTCTCGTTACCGGAACGATTTACACCAATAGCTGGGACGAAGGTTCTACTGCAGCCAAGATCGCACTGCTGATGATCGGCTCTGAATATGATGCTTCCGTCCTGACTTCCACGCCGCGGGTTATCATGGAATGCGTCGTCGTCACGAGCGAAACGGTGCATACCATCGCCGAAGCGGATCGCTGGTAAGCAAGCATATCCCGTGTGGCAAAAGATCAGCAATGGCCTTTTGCCACATATTTTCACGGATAAGGAGAATATAAAACGTGAGTAGAAACACATTGCGGAAGTTGATTTCTTTGGCAATGCTGTGCCTGCTGGGCGCGATGTTTTCCATCCTCAGCGACAAATTTCTGACGCTGAAGAATGTGTTGGAGATTCTGCGCGACGCCTCTGTGGTGGGCATTGTGGGCATCGGTCTGACCTATGTGATTCTAACGTCGGGTATCGACCTGTCCACCGGTTCCATCATGGCGCTGTCCGGCATGGTGATGGCAAATATATACGTCTACACCCTGTGGCCGATTTGGGTGATGATCGTCGCGGGTGTGGCTGTGGGCGCTCTGTGCGGCCTCGTCAATGGGCTGGTAGTCGCCCGTCTGAAGCTTCCGGAATTTATCGCTACACTCGCCACTATGGGCATCTTTCGCTCGCTGAACTATGCGATTTCCATCCGAAACGCAAACGGCGTGATTCAGAGCCAGGCGATGAAGTCGGCACAGTTTACGGTTCTCGGCAAGTCGATAAACGGCGTGTTTTATGTAATCATTGTCTTTCTGGCGCTGGGGGCGATCGGTCAGATCGTACTCAAGCGCACGCGCTTCGGCACAAACCTGTACGCCGTTGGTTCCAACAGCAAGGGCGCGCTGCTCTCGGGCGTCAACATCAGCCGTGTGCGTATCGGCGCCTACGTGGCTACGGGTCTGCTTTCCGGCATAGGCGCGGTGTTCACTACCGCGCGTCTGCAATCGACCAACGTACTGCTGGGCAACAGCTTCAATTTCGACCCCATTGCAGCCGCTGTAGTGGGCGGATGCGCGCTGTCGGGCGGCAGCGGCGACGTCGTGGGAACGATGATCGGCGCCGTATTCATGGCGGCGTTGGAAAACGGTGTTCTGAAACTGAGCACAGGAACGGCTTATCAGTATATCGTCAAGGGCGTCGTGTTGATTATCGTGGTCATATTCGATGCATGGTATGTGCAATTCATAACGCGCAGGAGCCGGAAACGGCGCGAACTGGGAGGAGGCGAAGCGAAATGAGCGGCAATTTCCTTCTGCGAGCCGAGGGAATCTGGAAGAGTTTTTCCGGGAACGTGGTGCTCAGGAACGTCGATTTTGAAGTGCGCCGCGGCGAGGTTCACGCGCTGATGGGAGAAAACGGCGCGGGAAAATCGACCCTGATTAAAATTATCACCGGAACCTACGCCAAGGATGCGGGTCAGCTCTACTGGAAGGGAAGGCCGGTGGACATCGACAACCTGCGCGCCTGTCAGGCGCTTGGGATCGCCTGCATTTTCCAGGAGTTATCCGTTATCCCCAGCCTTACCGTCGCGCAGAACGTCTTCCTCGGGCGCGAACCGCGCAGGATGGGGCTGATCGATTACGCGCGGATGAACAGAGACGCGCAGGAACTGATACAAAAGTACGATTTTCCGCTCCGCGCCAGCGATTTGGCGGGGGATTTGGGCGTCGGTATGCGGCAGATGGTAGAAATCCTCAAGGGGCTCTCCTTCGATGCGGAGTTGCTCATTATGGACGAGCCCACCGCTTCCCTTTCCGGCAAAGAGGCCAGGACCCTTTTCGGCATTATTGAAGGGCTGCGGGAGCAGGGGGTATCGGTCGTCTACATCAGTCACAGATTGGAAGAGGTCTATCGGCTCTCCAACCGGCTGACCGTATTGCGCGATGGCGAAAATGCCGCCGTGCTTGAGCGGGAAGAGATCGAGCCGCATAAGGTGATCCAGCTGATGATCGGCAGGGAACTCGCGCGCAGGGACGGCGCGCTCAGCAGGATGCGCGGGGTTGCGCCGGGAGCGGAGGCGACGTTACGCGTGCGCAATATCAGACGCGTTGGCGTATTCGGGCCGGTCAGCTTCGACGCGCACCGCGGAGAGATCCTCGGCATCGGAGGATTGATCGGCGCGGGACGCACGGAAATGGCTCGCGCGATATATGGAATCGACAAATTCGATTCAGGGGAAATCCTGTTGGAAAACAGCGTCTTTTCCCCAAGTCCCGGAAAATGCATCCGGGCGGGTTTCGGTTTCGTGCCGGAGGACAGGCGTGGCGAAGGATTTATTCCTCTTTTGTCCGTGAGAAACAATGTCGCGCTCCCCAACTACGACATTATCGGCAAGGTTGGCCCGGCTATTCGAGAGCGGGAAGAGGTGGAGATGTGCAGCAAGGCGATCGAAACCGTTGATATCAGACCCGCCGATCCGGAAAAACAGGTTCTTCTGCTTTCGGGCGGCAACCAGCAGAAGGTCGTAATCGGCAAATGGCTGATGCGCAATCTGAAGGTTCTGATTGTGGATGAGCCCACCGCAGGCGTCGATGTGGGGGCAAAAAACGAGATTTACGGAATACTGGAGCGGCTGGCGCGCGACGGCGTAACCGTAATTCTGATTTCCAGCGATCTGGAGGAGCTGCTGCGCGTATCGCACCGCATACTGGTGATGCGCAAGGGGCAGATTCAGCGCGAATTTTCCGAAGGACTGGTCTCGCAGTCCGATATTCTGGAAGCCGCATCCGGGTTATCCAGCGGAGAGGAGGCTGTCGTATGAGAAAGAAGCTGGCGTTCAAGAATCTCACCAAGCCGATTGTGCTGGCGATCTGTTTTCTGGCGCTGACGCTGCTGCGCCCGCACAGCTTTCCCACCGTTGGAAATCTCTCCAACGTGCTGTGGTCCATCTCAGTCTATGGCATCATGACGTGCGGAACCATCTTCGTCTTTCTGGTGGGCGGCATCGACCTGAGCATCGGAAGCCTCTGTGGTCTTTGCTCGGTCGCGTGCGTGATGATCATCCGCGCCTGCGGCAATTCTGTTTCCGGCGTCGTGCTCGGGATTCTGGCTGCGCTGGCCGTCGGCTGCTTCTGCGGGCTGATCCACGGCCTTCTTACTACGCTGTGCCGCGTCCCCGCGTTTCTGATCACGTTCTCAACCGCGATCATCTATCTCGGCATTTCGATGGCGCTGACCGGGAACAAGATTCTCAGCTGTATGGAGCCGGCGCTGTTTACCGGCATCAGTACGAAAAAACTGCTGAGTTTTCCCATTCCGGTATATCTGATGGTACTGGTCGCTGTGATTGGCTGGTTCGTGCTTTCCAAAACGGCGCTGGGGCGCCAATATTATGCCGTAGGCGGAAACCCAGCCGCCGCGCGTCTTTCCGGCGTCAACGACCGGCTCTTGACCATCATGGCCTATGTGCTCTCCGGTCTGTCCACCGCTATGGGCGGCGTCGTGCTGGCGTCCATGACGCAGCAATGCATGGCCAGTACCGGAAGCGGTTACGAAAAAAACGTCATTCTGGCAGCAGTGATCGGCGGCGTCAGTCTGTTGGGCGGCGAGGGCGGAATTGCCGGCTGCATATTCGGCGTTGTACTGATCGGCATGCTGAACAACGGTCTGAGCCTTTTGAGCATACCGTCTACCGAGCACGATCTGTACAAGGGCGTCATCATCATCGCCGCGGTTGCCTTCGATATGCTCAGCCGAACGGGCGGCATACGGATATTCAGAAAGAGAGCGGGAGGAGAACGCGCATGAGAAAGATCGACGCGCATTTGCATGTGGCCAAAGTGCTGGCAGGCTATTGCCGGCGCGGCGAGTTGCGATCCGCAGGAAATGGGATGGCAGTCTGGGGAAACGGAGAAACCTTCCGCCTGATTCCGCGCGAATTCGGCGATACGGACGCGACGGCTGAGCGCGCGCTCGAGGTTATGCGGGAAAACGATGTGGAACGAGCCGTGTTGATGCAGGGCAGCATGTACGGCTTTCAGAATCAGTACCACCGCGAGTTGCTTGCGCGCTATCCCGACCGCTTCTGTCCAACCTGCACAGTAGATCCGTTCGCGGCGGATTACCTGGAGACGCTGGAATATCTGCTGGACGAATGCGGGATGCGCGCAGTGAAATTCGAAGTCAGCAGCGGCGGGGGGCTGATGGGCTGTCACGAGCCCTTTTCCCTCTGCTCTGAGCGGATGATGGAGATATTCCGCCGGATCGCAAGGCGAAAGCTCGTGGTCGCGCTCGATGTTGGCGATTGGAATATGCCCAGCCATCAGCCGGTCGCCCTGGCGAAAATCGCCGATGCTTTTCCGGAGATGCGTTTGGTTGTCTGCCATCTGCTCGCGCCCGCGCGAGACAGGGAACGCGAACTGGAACTGAGCCTGCGCTTGCTCGACAAGCCGAACGTGTGGTTTGATCTCGCCGCGCTGCCCAAAATCGTATGCCTGCCGGACAGCTACCCGTTTGAGGCGGCGCAGCGCGTAATCCGCAGAGCCGCAGACCTCGTGGGCGCCGGGCGGCTGATGTGGGGTTCGGACGCGCCGTTTGCCGCAGTGCGCGACCCTTATCCGCAGCTGGCGGATTATCTGGAAACCAGCGCGCTGTTTTCCCAGGAAGAACTTAGCGCCATGTATTATGACAATGCGGCTTATGTGTATTTCAGCGAAAGCTGACAGGGGAGGAAATGAACGTTAATGGCGACGGAAAACCTGGCTCAAAGGGCTTATCGGGAAATTAAGGAAAAGATCGTTTACTGCGAGTATTACCCCGGTGCAATGATCAATGAACAGAAAATCTGCGCGGAACTGGGCTACAGCCGCACGCCTGTCCGCGAAGCGCTCAATCGTCTGGAACAGGATCGCTTTGTCAGAATCCTGCCCAAGAAGGGCGTGCTGGTCGCCGATGTTTCGCTGGGCGATATCGCGCAGATCTATCAGGTGCGCATGGTCGTGGAACCTTTGGTCATTCATATGGCTGGACCCCATCTCCCTGAAGGCGAGTTGCGTCGCTTCCGGGAACGCTTTACCAACGAGCAGGGCGATAACGTATCGTCTTACCGACTGGACACCGCCATGCACCTGTTCATCATTGGGCATTGCGGTAACGAATATCTGATTGAAATGATGCGAAGGGTATTTGAAAAGAACACACAGGTCATTATCGCCAGCGGGCAGGATCGAGTCGCCGTTCATGACGCACGGCAGGAACACGCCCAGCTGCTGGATTATCTGCTGCTGAAGGATTATCGGAAAGCGTCGGACTATATGCGCATACATCTGGAGAATTGCCGGAAATCCGCGTTCGAACACATTTATAACCTGACGACAGCGACGTTCCCTGCGGACACCTCATACCTGACGTATATGGATCGCTTATATGAGGAATCAGCCGGGAAGGGTTTCCCGGAACATTAAAAAACAGCGTCATTCTCATTCCATGGCGCGCAGGAGGGATCATGAGAAGATTTGTATCTTTTTTCGGAGAGCGCACGTCTGTGTTTGAAAATCTGAACCGGCGCGCGCAGGAATACGCAGCGCAGAAGGGTTTTGAGTATGTATGGGCGCCGCAGACGCCCTTCGACCGCGAGGACGTGATCGCGCGGTTGCGGGAGGCGGACGCGGGTCTGATCGACGTTCAGCCCTATGGTGAAGACGTCTTCAGCCGCATCGGATCGCGATGCCGTCTGCTGATTCGCTTTGGCGTCGGCTACGATCAGGTCAATCTTTCCGATGCCAGCCGCTACGGCGTATGCATTGCGCGGACAGCCGGGGCAAATGCGAACGCCGTAGCCGAGATGGTCGTCGCAATGACGCTGGCGCTCTACCGCCGCCTGCGGAAAAACCAAAGGGCTGTTGAGAGCGGGCAATGGGAAAAGAACGTGGGGTATGAACTGCGAGGAAAGACGGTCGGCATCGTGGGCTTCGGCGCGGTGGGGCGCGCTCTGTCAAAGCTGCTGCGCGGATTCGACGCGCGAATTCTCGCCTACGACCCCTTTGCAGACGCGCAGAATCTTGCCGACTGCGGCGCGGAAAAGTGCGAGCTGAACGATCTTGTGCGGGAAGCGGACGTAATCAGCATCCACACGCCATACACTCCGCAGACGCACATGCTCTTCGACGCGGAGCGCATCGCGCAGATGAAAAAGACAGCGATTCTCATCTGTACCGCGCGTGGCGGCATCGTGGACGAGGACGCGCTCTATCAGGCGCTATCGAAAGGAACCATCGCCGGAGCCGGGCTGGATGTATTTGCTGAAGAGCCTCTGCCAGTATCCTCGAAGCTGCTGCGCTTGGAGAACGTCATCCTGACGCCCCACGTCGCCAGCCAGACGGAGGAGGCTTTGTGGAATATCTACCGCAGAGCCATCGATCTTGCGGATGATTTCTTTGCTGGCAGGCAGATGGACGGAAGGGATCTGCTTAATCCGGAATGCCGTAACGCATAAACGCACGGCGATTCCTGTTCTTCGCGACAGCTCTTTGCAGCCGGAGGAAGGAAGAAGCGGGAACGGCGCTCCGGATGAATTTCTTTCTGTGATGTAAAACAAAGAGGGATTCCCCGTGCGTATTAAGAGACGCGCATCGGCGAACTGCCCCTCTGCTGTGCCGTGTTGCTTTCGAAGACCTGCAGGCGTGAATCCTGTTATCTTCGCACCGAGCGGCGAGGGATTGCGCATCATTGTTCTTTTTCGCCCGCTGTCTGTGCGGAAAGTCCAGCCTGGAATAACAGGGTATATATCGGCGGACGGGGGCCGCGAAGGGAACGCTTCTCAAAGAGTTCAGGGATGGATCCGCGCCGGACGCAGACGATAGAAGCCGGTTTGGCGAGGGCGAGTAGCTTGTATATTGACAGTGACAGAGTTTTGAGCGTAAACCGGGAGGCGGGCGAACGCGCTTTGCTGACGGCAATGGACAATGCGGCGTGAAGGGAGACGGAGCGATGAACTATTTCCTCGGTCTGGATAACGGGGGTACGATGACGAAGGCGGCGCTGTACGACGCGCATGGGCATGAGGCGGGCGTGGCTGCCATGGAAACGAAGATGATCGTGCCCAGACCTGGCTTTACGGAACGGGATATGGAGGAGATGTGGCAGGCAAACTGCACCGTCATTCGCGAGGTGCTGAAAAAAACGGGCGTTGCGGCGGAAAATGTGAAAGGCATGGCTGTGTGCGGACACGGCAAGGGGCTGTACCTGTGGGGCAAGGACGGAAAACCCGTGCGCAACGGTATCATCTCCACTGATAACCGCGCATACGCCTATCCCCTGAAGTGGCGCATGGACGGTACGGAAGAGAAGGTTTTCGCGCTTTCCTGCCAGCACATCATGGCCTGCCAGCCGCCATCACTGTTGGCATGGTTCAGAGACAACGAACCGGACGTTATGGAGAACATTCAATGGGTGTTTGAATGCAAGGACTACATACGTTTCCGACTGACAGGAGAGGCGCGCGGCGAACTCTCCGACTACTCCGGAGCCAATCTCGTTAACCTCTATACGCGGCAATACGACGACGCGCTGCTGACGCTGTTCGGGCTTTCGGATATTCGCGACGCATTGCCTCCGCTGATTCACTCCACTGAAATTGCCGGATATGTCACAGAAGAAGCTTCCGCGCTGTGCGGTCTTTTACCGGGAACGCCGGTGGCAGGCGGGATGTTCGATATCGACGCCTGCGCGCTGGCAGCGAATGTGCTGGACGAGCGGAACGTCTGCATGATTGCGGGCACATGGTCAATCAACGAATATCTGCGCCGTTCGCCCGTGACGGACGGCACAGTTCAGATGAATTCCCTGTTCTGTCTCCCGGAATACTATCTGGTAGAGGAAAGCAGCCCCACGAGCGCCGGAAATTTCGAGTGGTTCGTCAGGACGCTGCTGCCGGAGGTGCGCGCGCAGGAGAAAGCAGAGGGGCGCAGCCTGTACAACGTGGTCAACCAATGGGTAGCGTCCATTTCGGAGCAGGAGTTCGTTCCCATTTTTCTGCCCTTTCTGATGGCGAGCAACGTTCATCCCAACGCCAAAGCCGCGTTCATCGGAATGTGTGCCAGCCACACGCGAAAACACCTGGCGCGCAGCATCTACGAGGGGATTGTGTTTTGTCATAAACACCACTTAGAACGGCTTTTGACTACGCGTGAACGGGAGCCGGACTGCATCCGACTGGCGGGCGGCGCGTCAAAGTCCGCAGTGTGGATGCAGATGTTCGCCGATATTCTGGGGTATCCGATAGAAACAATCGATGGAAACGAGACGGGCGCGCTCGGCTGCGCGATGGCTGCTGCGGCAGCTGTCGGCGAGTATGCAGATCTTCACGAAGCTGCGGCTCAAATGTGCCCTGTTGGGAAGCGATTTGAACCGAATCTTGGAGTTGCGGATGCTTACGCGACGCGATACGCGCTGTACAGAAAGGCTATTTCATGCCTGGAAACCCTTTGGGACGATGTACAGAAAGCAATTGAAGGATGTGAGGAAAGAGCATGAAAACGAATATACGCTCGGGCTGTATGAAGAATCCATGACTGCGGGCCTTTCGGGGCATGAAATACTCTCCGCGGGTAGATAGGGGTTCTTTGCCCTTCTGGAAAGCGGCATCGATGAATCCGATGTCCGGCTTTCACGGCTGCATTGGACGAAGGCGGCGCATATCGCGCTGCTGAAAACCGCTGTGGAAGCGGGTATGCCGATTTGAACCATGTGCCTGAGTGCTCACAACAGGTTTCTGCCGGGAAGCCAAGATGCGTCGGTTCGAGCTCAGACAATGGGAATGATGAAAAAGGTCATCGAGCTTTCCTGCGAGATGGGTATTTGCATGATTCAGTTAACAGATATCCGGATTTAGGGAACCTGACCAACGCCTGCCGCATGTACGGCGGAAGCGTTGAGGACGAGATTCGTGCGGACAGAGAGCATCTGCTCGCCGTGCATTTAAAGAAAACCGCATTCTAGACCGCTACGCCCAGTCCCTTCAGTTCACGCACCGCTTCCAGCAGAGCGACCGTGTTGCGGGCGAAACGACTGACGGGTTTGGTGAGTACCCGGTCGATCCTGCCCGCCCGGCAGTCCGCCAGCAACCGCTAAAACTCCGGGCGGTCGTCCTTTGTTCCGGTCAGAGCCTCATCGGCGCACCCCCCCTGCGCAAGCCCGGCCGGGACGGCGCTGAATGAACTCGCTGTAACGGCTGACCTCACCTTGTGAATGATCTTTTTCTTCGCCTGTTCCATAATATTTTTCCACCTCCCGCGACCATAAATCCCTCTTTTCAGGGAAAGAATCAGCCGTTATCCGGATACAATCCGCCCCATACGGGAGAGAATTTCCGGCGCAGAAATGCATCGGTTCTCACAGATTCCTTCCGAGTGTTCCATTTGTTTTCCAGCGATCACCGCGCGACGGAAAGCGCTGCGCGATAGGACAGTTCCCGCTGGAAATGATTGTGGGGTCAGCATGGGCTGTCCATGATGCTCTCCACACCGATGGTTTCAGGTAAATCTCCATCACCCCGGCTAAAGGGAAACTCGAAGCTCACGTCTTACAAACTTGCAGGGCATTTCCCTTCTGCATTCAATTACACCCTATCCGGGCGCACCCACGCATTTCAGTAATCCTCCGTTTGTTGTATTGCATAAAAACGACCGTCTGCAAAGACAGTCGCTCTTACCGGTTTCTGCCAGCCTACGGGATAGTCCGCCGGGCTCCATACGCAGTGCGGCAGGCGGCAGACATAGCGAACACACTGGAAGGCGGCTCTCTGTCATCGGCGGCCTGATGCGGAACGGGCGCGGATTATCCGGCCGCGCAAGGGCCGCAGCGCGGACGCGCCGGATGCGGCTTTGAGAAGGCGGCCGCTGCTTCTGCGCGGAGCCGCCGGCCGGCGGAAAGAGCCGTGGGCGCAAGGGAGGATCCTGGTTTTCAGACACGCCCTAGAACTCTTCGGAAAAGCGCTTATCTACCGCAGACTTGCAGCTCTTTCGGAACTGCATGGGCGTCATGCCGACCTCCGAGTGAAAAAAACGATGAAAGTACTGAATGCTCTGGAAGCCGGTGTCCTGAGCGATTTTTTCCAGGGTGAGCGCCGAGCCCGAAAGCAGCTCCTTGGCGCGTTTCAGGCGCAGCATTTTGATATAGGCGCCGAAGGTAATGCCCGTTTCCTGGCGGAATCTCTGCGACATATAGTTGGCGGAAAAACCAAATTTCTTCGCCAGCTCGGTCAGCGTGGGCGATTCGTCCAGATGCTCCGGGAGATAGGCGAGGACATTCTGGATGGCGTCGGAGGATCTTTGCAGGGCTGCAGCCTCGTCGGGCTGCAGCCTTGACGGTTTTGCGGAAAGATGCCGGTTCAGCCGTTTCATGGTTTCTTCAATTTCGTCAAAGATCTCCACCTTCAGAACATAGGAGAAAGCGCCGGACTCAATTCCCTTCTGCGCGTAGCGAAAATCATCGTATGCGCTCAAAAGGATGACCTCGGGGGGATTCGGCCGCTGACGAAGGCTTTTCAGGAGCGTCAGTCCATCCATTTCGGGCATGCGGATATCGGTGATAACCGCGTCAGGGCGGAGTCGATCTGCCATTTCCAGGGCGAGCCTGCCGTTGGGCGCGCTGCCCAGGAGATGAGAACCCCACGAATTCCAGTTGAAATCACGACACAGGCTGCTGCGGATTTGGGCGTCATCCTCCACGATCAGAAAACCAAACATTTCTTCAGCTCCTTTCGTCGTCCGGACATTTGTCCAGCGCCGGAATGAACACCTCGACCGGTTTTCGGACAGGCGCACGGATTATGCTGGCAGTGCTGCAGGAGGACAACCCGCAGGAGAGCAAGGATGAAGACCAGGCGTGAGTTATTGCAGCCTGCGCATTGAATGATGCAGGGCAACT
>JABLTK010069663.1_pt1 | contig 24458 bp, 37 predicted proteins | sample 7160131 | NCBI WGS metagenome assembly JABLTK01 (sample SAMN14651221, study PRJNA627086) | human gut metagenome | isolation source: feces | host: Homo sapiens
CGTCATTTACACCATGACAACGAAATTCACAACTTATTCACATCACAATACTTACAGTTTCTGTGATGGGCACAAGTAACCATTGTAGAGACTCAATTTCTATGGAATCGATGAATGGAAACGATGGAACACGACGGAATCTGGTTAACATGTTTAATTAGACAATCTCTATACCCTGTACAATTTACAACAAACAGGAATTGTAAGCCAAAAAGGATAATATAACAGAAAAGAGATGAACTACTCATATTGCTTTGATTTTCGAAGGAATTGAGCAGGTCGAGAGTCTTTGAGGATCTGCGAAGAAGCCTTAGCAAAAATGTCAGATCCTTTCTAGATATCACCGAATGACCCAAATTCTACTCGAAAGAGCGTGTTTCGCATCACTTCTCGTTCTCGCTGAATCACTCGCTTTTCAATTTCAAGGTGGTTATTAAGTAGCTAAAAGTTTGTGTTTCTCCATTGGATATATCTCGACGTTTTCTTCGATCCTCTTCTTCTCTTGCTTCAAACGCATCACATTTCCTCTTCAAATCCACGTATTGTCGCTCCTTCTCCTCTATTATACTTTTATATTCTTCCAATTCCGCTCTCAGCGAACTCAATTCCTACATCACATTCCTTCTTCACAAATACTTTCTCCAATGTTTCTTTCTCTCCTTTCTGATTTGTAACCACTTCCTGCAGATCTGCAATCGTAGTAGTGTGCATCACCACTTCCTTCTCTTTTTCCTCCAATTTCTCACTTAAGTCTACAGTCTCCTGAAGTCGTGATTTGTACTCTTGTTCTAAAGTCCTTTTCCCAATCCTGTATTCTTCCTCCTTTCCTTGCAATTGCTATACTTAATACCCACATTCTCACTCACTTCTTCAAATTGCTTCTGTTGTTTTTGTAGTCGTATTCGTAACTCACTATTCTCAACTATATAACCACGGATTTTCTCTTTTAATGATTGTTCATTCGAGGGTTGGTCACGAAGTAATACAGACAACGGTGCTCCTTCAACTTGAACAGAGGGAGTCTCTTGAGTAGCTGAACGTAATCGAGTAAGTTTCAATTCTATTGATGATCCCCTTCTCATAGTAATACCTTCCGTTAATCGCTTCGATTCCTCTTTAGTCTGGTCCACTTGCTGTTGCAAGGACTCTCGTTCCATCATTATCTAGAATTCATCCCTTCATTCCTCCCTTACTGCATCCAATCGACCCTTCAACATACCTACTTCTTCTCTCAATCGTTTCACCTCATTCACTGCACTATCATCTACAGCCGTATGTTGGAGTGTTTCTAGTTGTTCCTGCAGAGATTCATGCTACACTTAACTCATTCTATCACATTTACATCCTTCTTCAATTGAGCAAACTGTGTCTCCACAGCACGAAGACTCTCCACACGCTGCTTTAGTGCTTCCATCTTCTCTGTTGACTTGGTAAGATATTCCTTTTCTGATGTCAACAGATCTACTTCACTCCTTAACTTCTGTAATTCCTTCTCATACTCAGCAATCATCTTCTGATATCGCCGAGTCTCATCCTCTTTGCTCGTTCTCAAGAACTCCGCCTCTTGAATATAATGGGCATTCTCCGACGAATACATCTCTACCTTCTGTGTTAATTGCTCATTTGTCTCCTGTAAACATCGGATTTGTTCTGTGTACTTCTCGGTAGTCCCTTCTACTTCCAGACTTAATCGCCGTTCCTGACCCTCCAATCCATTTACCACTTCCTTCTGCATTGCCACTTCCCTCTCCAATCGCATCACCTCTTGCTGGAGTTCATCACGTTGTCGACGAAGTAATTCCGTTTCCTCTTTCTGGGCTGTTAGACTCTGTTGAAGCGTCAGAACACGCGATTCCAGCTCGTGTATTTCCTCTTCGAAATGAGAACGAAGTTGTAAACGTGAATTGTCGATATCCAGTGAATCCTCTTCTGTTGGTATAAGACGGTTGTTGTACAGCAATTGAGACTCCTCCAAAATTGAATGAACTTCAGAAATCGCACTTTCATTCACATCATCCTGTGGGAAGGTGTTAAGAACCGTCTCAATAATGAGTTGAAGGTAGAATTGGGTATTAGAAGAGAGAGTTAGAATGGATTGAATGTATTCCGTCTTCTTTGCGCTAAACAGAATGGTAGTAATCACCCATCGTAGAATCAATACCAACGGATCTTTATTTCCCCTAAAGATCAATCAAACAGAAATGATTAACGAAAAAAAGATGTCATCAATAGGAATATTGGATTCCAACTCCCACCCTTTTGTACGGTCATAGTATCGCACAATAGCCTGGATAATATCTTCCAAATTCAATTTGCAAGCTTCATCGTCATGTTCCGTATTCCTTCTTGGAATGATATGAAATTCCAATGGATCACTACGAATCGCATCAATAAAACAAAATATCAAACGTACATGTCATTCAAGATTGTTGAAATGGCTAATCCATCCTTTAATTGCATAAAATCTGTGTATTTGGCTTTCATACAAGGACAAGCATTCACCTAATCATAATTCAGACCATCTTTGGTAACCCATTCCAACAATGCAGCTGGCTCGTTTGTTTCGATATCTCTGTTACCTCGTTCCATGAAACGGAATCTTCTATCAATAGGTCAAAGAAACTCGCAAACGATTGTCGATTTAAATAAGGTAAACGAAACGCTTTTCACACAAACAACCAACCAATGCAAGCACATAATAGTATACAATATCTATCCTCCAAGAGACCCCAAAGACTTTTCAATTTCCTCGATGCTTCGTTTCAGCGCCACTTCAAATTCGCGCACTCTCTCATCAACAACAATCTTATCGTCTTCATCTGATGACTCTACTTGTTTGTCTTCATCCTGTTTTGGGGATTTGTACATTACTCCTTCTTCCTCCTTTCCAAAGGAGCAATCTGCATCTCTCATATCAATTACCATTACTGTGATCTATTATTCATCTCTTCCTCCCACACTAACATTGTCCATCGATTGTTGCTGAACAGCATACTCTGCTAACATCCGTGCACACTCACTCATCGACTTCTTCTACTCTCACACTTCACTCTCATTCTTACCTGATGCACATACGACTGAAGAAGCATCGCCACTTCTGCATGATCCAACACATCCCACAGACCATCCGAAGCCAATACTAGGAAACACTCCTTCCCTGTCAATTCATAGTAGTTCACTGTTGGCACATTACTCACATACGGTCGTAACGAGAAGTCACCTAAAGCACGCGTCACTGCAAGAACCCCTTGGACACGTAATACGCCGTATTGGATGATGCGTCCTCCTAATAGTTCCACTCGCTCCTTCTCACTTGGGTTGGAAGGCTTATGATCAGCAGTGAGGTCAAAAGATTCTGTTGTTGTAATCATCACAGCACGACTGTCACCCACATGAGCAGTAATTAGTTGCTTCTGCTTCTTGGCTAGGAAGACTGAGACCACCGTTGATCCATCATCTATATCTTATTCGAATACCAGAGAATACCTTTTGTCACGGCATTCCGATAGCGAGCATCACATAGCTGAAAGCCATTGACAATATCCATCTCACGTAGAAAACCTGAAGTAGATCGCTTATCACCTTTTCGGAAACTACCAGAACGAGAGCATTTGGTAGAGTCCTCTTTGTAAGGAGATGTGTTGATGGAGTTTTCAATGGCGGAATGCAAATAGTTGGCACAGAATCTGTAGATAAAGTTACCATAGTAGGCGTACTGCGAACACTTGGAACCACCATGTCCATCAAAGACTGCATAAAAAGAAACATCTTCATCTCCATTGAATGTTCCAACAGTACAATAGCGATCCTCTTGATATGGACGAGCATTCTACTAGTGATCTTCGCCAACTATCATGACTTGAACAGTAGCCACATAGTATGGATATACAACTGATTTCTTGTTGATTTCGGGACACGTCCTACAATTCAGTACTTGAGAGAAAATGGCACGCTTTGGCTCCACCCGATAGAGACTGCTCAATGAACTTTGATGCACTTATACTACAATAAATGAAGAAACAAAGACCAACTGCTTCCCAAAATAGGTAGACACTAAAATGACAACGAATGTAATCAGAGAAGCGATAATAACATACTTCCATCTACTCAAATCAAATCAAATTCCAAGAGAAACGTCATATAGACACTGATCGGGTTCTCTTCATCATATGTTTTTGTCTGGAGGAGTGTAATTAATGTAACATTCATTCTACAGCAGCCACAGAAGAAGGACTGTTTTTCTATGTGTGCAGAATTTGGTCCAATTTCTTTCATTCAATACTCACAGATCTTGCTACAGAACAAACAATCCACCCGTAAAAAGACTATCAAACAAAGTTACATCCCCTTTCGTGCACGATCGAGAATTCGGTTAATGTCTTCCCAATCCTGTTCCGAGCATTCTCCTGTAACACAGAAGCTCATCACCAATCTATCTCGCAAGACTGCCAGCTTCTTTTCCTTGGACACCAAGTACGGAGCAATCCAATTCATAAAGATCTATCTATTAGAGATAAAACGCTCTACCATACAATTGCAAACGAAATCAACGCAAGGATGACAATTATCAACTTTAATACTATGAACAGCCACCGGTCTAATCTTATCACAATCTCAGAACGAATAGTACATTTTGGATCTTTTTCCACATTGTAGGATTTACTTGAAGTCTTTGTTATTACTGGCTCCTTCTTTGGTATCTACATCATATCACTTATACAAATAAAAACATGTCCCTTATCAGTGTTTTCCTTCTGTTCATCGGCAACACTTCCTCGTTTTCTTAGTTCTTTGAATAACATTCCATCCATTCGTGTTACCTTCCTCACCAGTGTTCATATAGTTACGAATAAGTGAAGACAGTTTCTCAAAAACACAACATGGACACCAATCACGGGAATTGGGCGGAATTGACGGAACAGTATTCTGTATGAACAACTCGCGAATCAGTCGTAAATAATGACAATGAACATAGCAGAGATATGCAACAACATAGATGAATGATCCATCCTATCTTCATCCCTTTCTTTCTTCGTTGACCGATTGGTAGTTTTGTAATTATAATGTTTGGAAATGGAATTGCACTAGTTACAGGTGCTGCTGGCGGTTCAATTGGATGAGTGTGATCATGGATAGGATTGGGTCGAGCTACAGCAGTCATGCTTGTAAATCGTGGTATGAAAGTGGTTCTTGCAGATACTGTGTTTGAGAAGTACAGCACTGTCAGAGAGATGATCCCTCTGCTAAGGGATCCTAAGAATTCTCTCTTCCAACCGATCAACACTATTGAATCTGATAGTGTAAATAAGGTTCTGGATGCAACTGAAGAGAGATTTGGTGGTCCTCCTTCACTGGTCGTTCACTGTGCAGGTGTAACTGCATCTCATTCTGTTTTGTTGGATATTGTAGATTATCTATAGTTATTTGATGAACACGGAGTTCACTCTCTTAATCTGTTCGAACGCGTTCTCAGTATCAACACAAGCGGCACATTCAACGTCGCACGACTCGCTGCCCAACGGATTCGGACAATCAAACCAGTGAAAGGAGGAGAACGTGGTTTGATAATCACCACTTCAAGGTTGGAAAACCACTTTTGTACCATATAGTATGACAGGATATGAAGGAGGAGCCAAGCAGATCGCGTACAGCACTTCCAAAGCTGCAGTGATCGGAATGACCCTTCCATTTGCTCGAGCATTGGGCGAATATGGAATTCGATTTAACAGTATTGCACCTGGGATGTTTCTGACACCCATGCTGGAAGGATATGAAGAGGCTGTAGAAGCACTGGAAGAACTCATTCCATTTCCCAAAAGATTAGGTACTGCGAAAGACTTCACCAGAGCTGTGGAGGTAAGTATTCATCTAGAAGTGACAAGTAGTTTCTTATGGATTGTTCAATGGTAAATGGAGCAGTAATTCGTGTTGATGGAGGATTGAGAGCTTAAGAAGCTGTTTGTTTAACAGAGAAGTACCGCGGTTTTATCTATTAATTCATTTTGAACGTGAGAAGTCCACCTTATATTCTGATTTTTGGTAGTACCACTCATTTGAACGTTAAGAATTAGATAGTATATTGTCTCTGGGATGAATACGGGAGTACTTCCAAATCAGTATATGACGAATCAAAATTTGGCTCAGATTCCTCAGCAATACCAATTTCAACAAGTAGGAGAGAGGAATTCCTATCTAGGATATAGATGAGTATATCAAACCCTTCTGTAGTGTCAACTTCTCGTATAGATCAGTTTTGGCAAAATATCCCATTTGAATTGACAGATTCGAAGAATACCAGTGAACGACACCATGAACTTCCTATGGCTCGTATTAAGAAGATAATGAAGATGGATGACTCAGTGCAACAATGTGTAAGAATAGGGAAAACTGATAACCTAGATGATTGGTTCGGAAGCGCCTGTTATTGTGGCCAAGGCCTGTGAAATATTTATTCGAGAATTAACGCTTCGTGCATGGGAACATACAGAGGAGAGCAAGCGAAGGACTTTACAAGTGAGCATTGTTAGCAGAACATGAGGTATAGAAGGTGGATATAACAAATGCAGTGGGTAAAAACGAGATGTATGACTTTCTGATCGATATTATCCCTCGCGAAGAGCAGAATGTAGATACGAATACTGAGAATAATCGAGTTATGGGTCTAAATCAAATGGTATTCTTTTATGTACTATAGGTGATATGAAATGATACATAGCCTTCAAATAACCCTACGCCAATGGTTGATACCCCAATGCAGCAAGTGCCTAATCAACTCTCTTCTTATATGCATTCAAACCAATCCGCTTATCCTCAGCCAATTCCTCCACCAATTCCTCAGGTACTTACACAACAATCTCATTCTTACGCACAACACGTTCCACAGAATGGAACCAATTATGTTTATGTGAATGATATGCAACAAGTTCAGCCTGTACAGAGTAGTGGTATGATGAATGCTCCAATGATGGGAATGGTAGGGGGAAGGAGAGGAATTGAATTGTAGTATGGATATTCTGAGAATTAGTCTGTTCTTTATTTATATGATGTTTGTTGAAATCTATTGTTTTGCCAGCTGTGAGGAAATCGAACAGTTATGTAGAATGACAAAATAGACCCTATTTCTGTTATTGTATTGAAAACTCAAAGAATGAGTCATCACTATATTGTCTCAGTTCAGCAGCCTTCAACAGTCACACATTGCATCAAGGGGCACTTTTTATCTCCTTCCAGCTTGGATGTGATTGTGGCAAAAGTATCCAAATTAGAGTTGTATTCCGTTTCGGAATCTGGACTAAGTCCCGTTTATGAGGTTCCTATCTACGGAAGGATTGCTGCTCTCTGCAAATATTGCTCTTCACGTAGGTTTCTTCCATTTTGTTGTTTATTGTAGCTGGAGAGAAGGAAAATATTATCATATATACCGATGACTACTTTTTCACCGTTTTATCGTGATGAATGAAAGGAGGGAATTGATTAGTAGATGCGATCATAGCAAGGGGAAAATACTTACGGTTGTCTGTGGAAACATTCGGAATAAGACTGGTCGATCTGTGGATATATCTTTCAAATCTTAAAAATTCTACTTCCTTAATGACTACTCAGATTGTATATGTCTCGTAGATCCTTCAAATCGTGTTTGTCTCCTTCATGTGTATATTGGAAGTGTGAAGGTCTGTCTAGGCATTTAAATGAACTTGTAGATTATTCCTTTGACGAATGAATTCAACATCGCTTTCAGAGCCTTTGACATCCATATCCCCGAGTTAGGAATTCGAGATATTCAATTCTTACCTTCTTCAGGCCAGATAATTCGATTTGCAATTCTCTACGAGTATCGTGGACAAAAACACTTGAAAGTTTATCAGTTGGATGTCTCTAACAAGCAAGTTACAGACAGTTCTCCTGCTTTAACTTCTGTAGCAATACCGGACACATCAAGTGCCATCGTTCCAAGTACCATTTCGAGTATTGTTTTACCATAGCTCAAATTTCTGACCACATTGTTGTTTGCTCAAATTCCACAATCCAGTTTTATGAGTAGATGTACATCAAGTCATTAAATCATAGTATCTCTGGAATGCTCGTTAATCATTGTAAAGTCACTATGGAGGGTCCAATCATCTGGGATCAAATCGAAGACGATAAGTACTTGTTATGCGATCATCGCGGTTTAATCTCACTTTTGGTGGTTGAGTCTGATCGCATTCGTTGTTCCACACTTGGTCGAGTCGAATCTACTTCTGTGATTCGTTATATTGATAATCGTGTGATCTATACAGGCAGTTACAGCGGTCCTTCACATCTTCTTCGGATCCTCTCAAATCGTCTCGAACCTATTACAGCCTATAATAATTGTGGTCCTATCATTGATATGGTGGCTGTGGAAGGAGGCACAAAAGAGGAGATGCAGTTGTTAGGAGCAGGTGGATATGATGCAACTTCAGCTATATTAGAAATTCGAAGTGGTGTAGAATGTCGAATAATGAGTGATGAAACGGATTCTCAATCAAATCGACAGTTACCACAGTATCTTGGTTATTGGCGAGATGGAGGTTGAATTACTAAGAGTGGATAATAAATAGAGAAGGATCGATTGATTGTCTCGTATCCTTCTATTACACAGTACTATGATGTTATGAATGATAAGTCAGTATACTTATTATAAGTCAGTTATAGCATCACTCCTTCTTCTATTCCTGCTTCAGAAGATGTAGTGTTGTATCATTATGATTATCATGATCTTCATATCACTGTACACACTCATCATATTCAGTTGAATTCTCTTTCCATTCCTCAATCTACTCCTCTTGTGTTGGCAGCTGCATCAAAGCAATTCCTCCTCACTGCCACTCGTACACAAGTCTCATTATATCAGATAGAACCTTCCTCGTTAAATTTACTCCAATCACATCAAACTACTTTTGATGTTAGTGCACTGAGTATCGTTTCCATGAATGAAACTCCCATATATTGTATATGTGAATGGATAACAAACAGTGTATCGATATACATGGGAGACTCTCTCTATCAAACATATTCATTCCAATCTCCAATATTCTCCTGTATTTTGACACTAATTCCATTTGATAATCAATCATTACCATATCTCATGCTCTCTCATATTGATGGAGTCATTCGTGTTTTCGCCTTGACTAATAAGACATGGAAAGAGGAGAAATCATTTCATATTACTAAATACGCTGGTACTTGGATTCCTTCCACAGATCCTTCCATATTGCTACTTGCTGGTTTTAAATCCTGTTTCCTCTATCGAAAGAATGCATCCTGGTTGTACGTATAGTGGTTCATATTGATCATAGTCTCGCTCTGCTTGATTATGCTCCTCTCTCTGCATGTGTGGCCTTGCCAGGCTCTGAAGATGATCATCGTTATCTCCTCGTCAATACAAACACAGCAGCACTGGAAGCAGCTGAGATTGATGATGTTCGCAGTGTTCACATTTGTCGTGTTCCTCTTCATAATAATTGTGTGGCCATTGCATCCCAATCTACAACTCATTCTGCTCTCTATCTTAATATCCCTGAAGCTGCTAATACCAGTGAGCGTGCTGAGTTAGCTCTCGTTGATTCCACTTCGCTTACCATACTCATGCGTCTTCCTCTCAAACTCACAGAATTCCCTATTGCTGTGACTTCTGCACCTTTGTATCAGCTGCCTGCTCCCTCACAAGAGAATCAGACTGAGTTCTACGTCGTTGGCACAGCTCTTATGTTGCCTTCGGAGAGTGAACCTACTGCAGGGCGTCTACTGATCTTCCGAGTGGAAGGAGAAGGTAACAAACGCCAGTTACAGCTGGTATGTGAACATTCTGTGAATGGGGGTTGTTTAGCAGTGAGTGCATTTCAAGGAAAGATCATAGCAGGAATCAACAGTGAGCTTCAAATATTTGACTTTGATCCTGTGTCGCTTTCAATCCAGATGTTATGCAAACGTGCTGATAACGTGTGTATTACAAGCTTATCCGTGGATTCGCAACACGGTACAGTGGCTGTAGGAGATACTCTACGAAGTGTCTCTATGTACAAACTTACAGTGGAATGTGTCTGTGGGAGACAATGGGCTCAATTAGAATATGTGGCTGGTGAAATGACACGGCGGAATATCACTGCATTAGATCGTGTTCCTGAACAGTCTGATAAGTTGGTAGTAGGTGATGCGTATGGGAATGTGTGTATAATGAGTGTGATTGAAGATACTGAGATTGATCGAACGAATCCTCAGAAGCATGTGGTTGTTCGTGAATGGTTCCATCTGGATGACCAAGTGAATCGATTTGTTGCTGTTTCTCTCTTCCGCTCAGGATCTCAGAGTAATGATAAGGCAGAATTAGCTCTGACCGATGAAGCTCATACCGAATCAGCTATTCAATTTAACATGGCATTTTGTACTGTAAGTGGTCAAATTGGTATAATTGGAATAATCAGTGATGAAGAGTATTCGATTCTTCATTGCATTGAGCAGACGATGAATAAGGTGAGAATAATGATTGAGACTAATTACTAGCTTATTACGCCTGTGGGTGGATTGAATCATACAGTTTGGAGACAGACAGGAGCGCCATTCACTGTGAAGGATATCGAGTACTGTATTGATGGAAATTTAGTGGAAATGTTCTTGGAGATTGGGGAAGACACAAAGAGTATGATTGTGCAAGAAGTAAATGAAGTAATGAAGAAACAATATACTGTCAAAGGTATGACGAATTACATTCAGGATATTCGTACTAAACATTACAGTGTTTGTTACAACAAACAAATAACTGGATCCATTCAAAGAAACCAATTGACTCCAGATCTGAACGAAGAAGTTCTATCTTATCTTTCTCCATACGATGACTATATCTTATTCTCCATAAATCTCCCTTACCCCAGCAATCTGCAAGGACCATTATCGATACCCAAGTACTCCCACACAGTCTTAATGATAGTTATGGAATCCACTCCTTCACCATAACGATTTCCAGATTGGTAGGCAATTCGACTGAAGGCTTGGGCATGTTGCATCTCCTTCTCTATTGTCGTTCTGTCGTTCTTAGCATAGGCGTTCAGAATCCGATCATACACACGACCCATCAGACTGAAGGTGGAGCCGACGAAACCGCAACAACCAGTGGCTAAAGCGGCTGCCATTGCATCCTCACGACCCATCAGAACGCAGAACTTACCATTACAAGCATTAATACATAGACCCATCACGAAACTATTGTAGTCAGTATATTTCATTCCACAAAGGTTGGGAATACGCTCTGATGCCAATTCGAAGAAACGGTTGATAGGGTATGGAGTATAATTAATAACGTCCAGATGATAGTAGAAGAGAGGGAGTTCGGGAACGGCAGAGGCCACATCTGCTACCCACTGAACCAAAAGATCCAGAGAACGAGGAGGGAAGAAACGAGGAGGAACCATAGCTACTGCATCTGCACCGCACTTCTAACCATAAATCAAGAGTGATTCAAGTACAGCAGCATGTCGCATGAGATCTTGAGCTACCGACAAAACTTCATGACCAATATGAATAATTACGCAAAGGCCATATTTGTGACCAACAGTAATCCACTTTTCTGCTAGCTATTGGTAATTCTACCATTTTACTGTTTACCAATTTTCTTTCCTCGACAGAAAGCAACATAGATTCTCCCGTCGTTCCGCAGACAAAAGCGCCATTGACATGGGTTTCCACAAGATGTTTTGCTGTTGGTTCTACAGCGTCCAGATTCAGGGAAAGGTCATCATTCATGGGGCTGTGAACGGCACAGCACAAACCTTGGAAAGTGAAGGTTGAGGGATCATTAGGGACCATCATTCCAAACTAGAATTGGAATCAAAATAGCATGTATACAGTACGAGCATTGGTGAACTCCGTCTTCATGGCGAATAAAAGTCAAAGAAAAAGTGGAAACTTCGCAGCTGATTTAACAAACACATTGAAACTCACTCAAAAGGAAATATGCTACAAGAAGAAAAAAACTAGTCGTCTCCAAAACTCAATCGTCGATGACTTTTTAGAAGCTAGGTTTCAATCTCTCTCCCAAGAGTTACCTGAACATCTGTATATATGGAATCGTCCGACTTTAAGAGAATTGGAGTTCTACAGTGATCGGGTGACAGAAAGCCTGTTGCGCGGTTTGTACTACTTGTTATCCAAATAATCAATTCATACATATATTGACTATTCTTTCTTCCATAATAATCCGTGAGTACTTCGGTTCGATAGGCTGCAAAAGCAGGAAATACAGAGCTTAAATTCGTGCAGTCCAATGAACTATTCTTTATTCTCTCTTGCTGTTCTTACAACACATCAAGATACTCAACAATTAGTTTAGCAACATTGTCAGGTAAAGAATTCATAGGAGAATCCTGAAGGTGAAATAACGAGTTCGCACTTACTATGTCAGCAAGAGGGATTACCTCTTTCCTATTCATATTATCTGGTTCTGGACCCATGTTTTTAATGTGTGCAACATTCGGTTCTGTAGCAACTGCTGGCAATTCGAGGAGTACTAGCTGTCGTGAAGAATTGACCGGTTTCCTCTTTTTTATGTGTAGATTCATTCGAGGATCCTTGCTTTCTAGCGAATGATCCATCTCTTTCGTAAGCATAGACATGAAGAAAGAAAGATGACACACCAAAAGAATTTCTATCTATACACATTAGAAACAATAATAAATCATCGAGTACCAGAATATGCAGTTTGAATTCTGTTGACGCGAAACAATCAACTCAAGCCTCTCTTCAGAGTCAAATCAAATATATGCACCGATGCAACCAAGAATTACCGAACTCTTGCAGATTTGATCACTTTCTTTACAAAAAGAGAATTGAATATATGGGTCGTTTAAATCATACAGGGCCTTTCTTTACTTTATAAATTCTGATATAATAGGAGTTATTAAATCAAATAGGGCCCTATTCTTACATTCTTTATTTTCAATTTCAAATTATCTCCAAGCCTATGTAATGATAAGTGATCCTGCATATGGGATTTGAGAATACGAAGTGGGTTCATGTCAACGGAAGAGTGATGATAGGATTAGATGGCGAATACTCTTTCACTGAATAGAAAACAAAGATACATCTTCTAAAGGAACAATAAACCACTTGTTACCATGAAAATAAGTAATACTCGATTACCTTCTTCACAATAACTTGATTACTTTTGCGTCGTGACAATACGCGGTTGGATCCAATTCATATACAGTATGCATTTTCACTTCCATATCAGGAATCGATTCAATCGGTTTATCAACAAAGTATGCCATGATGATACGAATTACTGCCTAAATATCACTAATAATCTCGATTCTTACCACATGACCAACAATCAGGACACTATCTCGACATCCCACAATCTTCATCAAGACTTGATTGAGTCTCTCTTTCACATCAATATATGATTCTCCATCAGGATAACGGTATTCTAATTTGTTTCTTTCACGTTTAGCATACTCATCAGGAAAATGCCTTCGGATTTCCTCATATGTCATTCGCGAATAGTCTCCTCCATTCAACTCCCTCAGTAAATTGCAATATTCAACCTACTAATCACTTCACTTCTCCATACTAACGTTGAATTCCTTAGCTAATGGATGAACCGTTTGAACCACTCGTAACGACTTATCACACATAATTGTGATGGAGCGACTCTATAGATCAAGTAATAATATCATAATGACATTCTGATTGTGAATGAATTGATACAAAGCTTCACTAAATCGCATTCCATTCTCATTCAGAGGAGGATCTCCTCCCAAAATGCCTTTCAATGTAAAATTTGTTTCCCCGTGAACACATAACCATATTTTCCTTGGTACCAAATGTGTATTCAAAAGATAGGAGACAACATCACTTTCTAACACTCCATTACAATGATTAGCAATAATATATTCGCCAACATTGAATAAACGAATGTAAGATTGACTTCGATCTCGAGTACGATCCAGAGGCTGATAATTCTTCTTGTAGTTTTCTAAACGCATCTGGAAGTCTTCTAAGGCTTCTTCTCTTGAGCGGTTGCGATAATCTACACAGTCACCCTTACCTCCGATAATTCACCTGGAGAATTCAACTTCATTTCACAGTTCTTGCGGATCAATTCTTCATCATTGCAAACACTCTCCAAGAATAATACACGGAAACCAGCTTCTGCACAACGACTTGCAATGTAACTTCTATTGCTAAGTACTTAAACCAGTTTCTACCTTCGCTCCACATTCGAATTTGTAGCATCAAACAAACCCACATCTCCTCCACTCTCAAGAAACTCAAAAAGTGCTAAGAATCAACTCTCAATTTCAATCATCACCATCTAGGGCCATCATCGCATACTTCGTTCTCAAGGCCATAGCCTCCTTATTGCTAGGATCGAAGAATGAAGAGGATTCCCCAGTATGTCCTCCCTAAATCGAATTGAATCCATATTCATACCACACGACGATAATCGCCAGCATTGAAAACTGATGTCTTGAATCCTTTCCAATTGAGGTAACGATGCAACATCTTGGAAATATAACTCTTTCCTGTCGCCTAATCCCTCACTTCTTAATTACATCTTTACAGGAAGACCGATCATCACAATCACTGTCTTTTTGTCCACCAACTCAGAACTCATAGGTCTCTCCAACACCTCTTCCATCAAACAAACTGATCAACTCCTACCACATTCGGAAGGAGAACGAATATGCTTTCGACAATCGTTAGCAGAGAGTCCAACTCCTTCCATGAATACTTGAAGCAAATGACTATAAGACGATTCCCACGGGAATAAGTGCAATGATTCAAACAAAGTGACTATACAATAACTAATAGGTCTCCTTGACTATTTTTATTTCCTTCGTTCTAAAAATAAATCAAAGAATTCAATACAACATTTGCTGAGTAAACAAACACACTTCAAAACTAAAGGAACCACTTGCGTCTACCAGTCTCAATCTGCTTGTGGTTGAATTTCCATTCATATTCACCATTGACATTGTTAAAAGTTCCAACCTGTAACCATCGTGGTTTTAGCGTGAATCGTGGACCTAACTCTTGTAGACGAGCTTTCTTCTGATTTTCAAACACATATCGGTGTTGTCGAACCTATACCTCAGTCCCATTATACTTCCTAACAAAGATGTAATCTCGCTGATTATGGAATGTCACTACTCGTCTTCCATCAAACTGAGGTTGAGCTAGAGTAACACATAAACAAGACGGAATTACACGGATACATGGAACCGAAGAAGCGACCAAAGCGACGACCTAAACGTGTTGTGAAGTTATTTAAGATAAGTTCCGGATTGTGATTTGTTACTTCACCCACACCAGCAATATCTTCATGAGGAACAAAAGACATTACTTTGAACATAGCTGTTGGACCTTTACGCAAGTGACTGATGATAAGTCTATACGTTAACTAATGTCACAAATCTTACGAATTTACCTTCTTATCATGCTCACCAACAACAATCAGATGAGTAAACTCCTTTTCTCCAGCTTGTTTGCACATACTAATCAACGAATGCTTCTCTAACAATCAATTTAGTCATTATCTATGTACTGCGTTCATAGTAATATGCGTTAGGAATCATACCCATCAACTCACTAACAAACAAATAAGCCTCTTTACAAGGTCTTTCTCGAGTTGTAATCATAATCTTAGGAGTAATCTTGTGAGAAAAGTAAGGTTCAAACTCATCATCCTTCTCATCTGCATAAACCTCATCATCTTGTTGCGTAACGATTGTATCATCGTATTCACGGTTATCTTCCTGCATTTTGGGCTTCTAAAAAGGTTATACATCAAGTTCGATAGGAAATACTTCTTTGGGAACTGCTTCTTCACCAAGCTCATCTCTGGCTTTGGCTTTCTTAACTCGTCGTTCCTTCTTTTCCAGCTTCCGTTTGTGCTTGATCTGCTGCCATAACCTCATCCGAGTTTGTTTGTTCTTGATGGTATTAATCGTCACTGCCTTCTTGGGTTCCTTATCCATTATCAGAGAGATTATGTGAGTCAACAAACATCTGCAAGGCTTTGATTTCCCCTTCGTTTCCCGCTCTCCCTTCTTTTGCTTCTTTTCTTTCTTTTCTGTACTTGTAGGGTATACATCCGATTTCTTCTCTTTTGATTTCTTGCTATCCATCTCTACCTTCTCTATGCCTTCTTCATCCACTTGGGCACCTGGAGGATAGTATCGTAGCTTTAATCCCGTTAGCTGAGCCACTGGAGGAAGATCTTTTCCAGCACCATCTTCTTTAGCATAAAATGAGTCGGTTTCTGGTGCTTCCTCAATTACTAACTCACGTACAAAGGGTTTTCCTATTCTATTACAAACCAAGAAACAAACCAACCAGGCAAAACACCCTTCTTATCGTCTTTATAAAAGAAGAATAATTGACATAACGCCTCAGAATCGCCCTCTTTCACCACATATTTCTTTCCACCCACAGTCATTTCTGATACAACTATATATCAAGATAACAACAGAAGACAAACAGTTACCATTCTTGAGATTCACTTGAATACTCCCCACCTCAGTCTCAGGAAACTACGGTTTTACAAATGCGAGATGCCAACTACATCCTTCGGAGCACGAACGAGCCACATCTCATTTCGCTTCTTGTTTACCACCTTTTCCGGAAGAGGACAAGTTCCCTCAACTTCTTTGAATCCAACGGGTGGAGTCACCTTACTGGACATAACTAAGTGGTGGAGAAAATGGATCAAGCCAAAAAGCCGTCTTGAGGAGTCATCATGAAACAAACAATATCCAACTACTTGAATAGCTGAATAAAGGACTCGATATCAGTTACTTCTTGTTTCTTATTCTCCAGGTTCTTAATGAGATATCGTTGATTCTGACAAGCAGGAAGTTCGTTCTCTCCAATTATAACAGCATAAAGCCAATTCTGCTCAACAACTTCTTTCACTGCCTTACTCAAACTTCCATTCGAATATACTTGACTACAAGGAATCAATCTCTTCCGAAGAAGGGAAGCTAGAAGAGTAGATTGCTTCACAACTTCATTATTTCCCGTATCCAAAGCAATCACCTACCATTCACCTCCCCAATGTTTGATTACTCCTACTCCTTTTCGAAACTGTGGTTTCTGGATTCTTGACAATAGCATACAGCGTTCTATACCAGCAGAAAATCCAATACAAGGAAGAGGACGATTGAAACCCAATGTCCTTGCTAACCCAGAATAACATCCTCCTCCCTACACGAAACAAAGCACGAGAAGAAGTACAATCAGGGTATCATTTTCAGCTTTGTACTCAAATACAATATTATCATAGTAATCCAAACCACGAACTAAGTGATCATCAATACAATATGGAATCGAAAATTCATCCAATAGCTTAAGAAGAGCAACAAATTGCTGGAATAATGATGTCACAAACACTATTACCTGCTTAGATTCGTCTGACAAAAACTGACGAATTGAAGGAGCTTCTTTGAGAATATCTTGATCTGCGTTATCTTTACTGTCCAAAATGCGTAAGATGCTACCTCGATCGTAACGGTCTTGACTATCTTTGGATAAAGAGTCTCTATAGTGGCTCAAATACTCCTAAACTCAAATCAGTTTAAAAATAACACTTGTAAGGCAAGACGATAGGATTGCATCGTTTCTGCATTACCAAGAGAATTAATATGGAGAATATAGGGTTTAGAAAGAGAGAGTTTGTCTAAAATTGAGGAACAAAGCTGAAGGAGTTGGAAATCATGAATAGACGATTGACAATGAATAATCTCAACTCCAAACTGATGAAATTCTCGATATCTTCCATGCTGCGGTCGTTCATATCGATAAGCAGGCCCATACTATGAATCAATAGGCCCCTCTTCACCTACATAATAATACCCATTTGTTTTGTTGTAAATGCGTTCATTTAACACTGCTCGCATTATACTTGACGTGAATTCGGGTCTAAGACACAGTTTTCGCCCAGATTTGTCAGCAAATGTATACATCTCCTAAATATCAGAACTATTACAAATTAACACTTTTGATACTATATCACTTGAATCGCCAACTCCTCTCACAAACAACTCTTCTCTTTCGATAACTGGAGTATTGGTTAAGGAGCTGTAGTCATCAAAATAGAGGATATGTAACAATGGGTTCCAGACCATACAGTTCACATTCTGCTTTCATAATATCGATGATCTAATGTTTACTTCAATATCTGTATGCTCACCTGTGAAAACCGATATGCTTCAACACCCACCAAATCTCGCATCCCTTTAACTGCAGATAGGGTAGATATCCATCTCCGCTGAATCGCTTGCATAACGATTATACAGATGACAATGGTATAGAATCGGGGGTTTTTCTGGAATCGGTCAGTTTCGATGGTGGCGTGGAGTCAATTCGGTACATCGGAAAGCTCAAAGTACTGGTTGAATAAGGATGTCGAAGGCGTAACTACATCGTTGGCATCGCAACTCCTTCTTCTATTCAGTGTCTTAATGCTCACTGTAGGGATTTGGATTCCACTTGAGCTCCAGATTATCACTCTTCCGATCATCTTCTCTAATTCCTTGGTTCTCACCATTGCTCGTGCATTTGTTTTTTTGAACTATTTGATTTGTATTGTGTGCCATCTGTGCTGTAATGAAACGTGTTTTGGTCAACTCTAGGTGTGTTCACGAATCCAGGTGCTGTTCCTCATAATGCATGGCCTTTGGAACGAGCGATTGAAGAGAATGATAGCCTATTAATTCGCTGTGGGATTTGTGATGCATACAAACCAGCCAAGTCGCATCACTGCAGGTAGGCTCATTGTAACGTATTTAACGTAGGACATGCAATCGCTGCATTCTAAAAATGGATCATCATTGTCCGTGGATCAATAATTGTGTAGGGATGTTGAATACAAAGTACTTTGTTCTATTTCTGCTTTATACGTTTATTTATTGTGCATTTGCTTTTGTGTGTACCCTAATCAGTTTCTTTAATAACTTCCCGTTCGAAAGTGATTTGTGGTTGCTTGTGTGTACTATTGGATCTGCTTTTATGCTTCTATTTTCTGCTCTCTTTGGAGTCTTCTGTTTGATGATGTTCCTTGATCTTATAATCACAATTTGTAGCGGTCAAACTAGTATTTTTGAACACTATTCTTAATGGGATAGAAATTGACCGGAAGAAAGACGTTGTACTTGTCGATCGAGGTATTGCTACCAATTTAAGCGAAGTATTTGGCGGAGATGGAACTTTCTCATGGCATTGGTTGCTTCCTTTAGCACCTCAGTACATTGATTACACGTCTTTAGCTGAGTATTCATTGAATCCTTTAGGGAAACGATGGGTAGACATCAATTAGTATTACTTTGGTTGAATTCCTGTTAATAAACACTAAAATTGTCCGTATCAAACGAGGGACTCTCTGGCATTGGCATAACCAAATTTTGAACTGGAGGTTGCATCCATACCAACTGTCCGTTTGGAGCCATTACACACATCATCATTGGCGTTTGAGGCACATATCCCATTACAGGATAGTTCATGACAGAAGGATATACAAAAGGAGGGGCATTAGGAGACACCGACGAAGAATGAGGCACCTCTTTAGGAGGTCGTTTCGAACGACGTGTTGTCAGCACTAATGGATGACCAGAATGCTGTGTAACAGTTGGAATCGGAATCATATCGTTCAATGCAATACCCACTTCATACTCCTTCGGAGGGTTAACAGTAAGGTGTTGCAAAAGAGGATTATCAGAAGAGGATTCTTGTGAATTCGTAAAGGAAGAAGGACGTGGACCAGATAACGATGAACGCGATGTATCTGAGACAGAATATACTGAAGGAGTATTTGAAGCAGAACAAGGAATGGACAGAGGTGAGGAAGGAGAATTCGAAGTCGCAAACGAAGGACCAGGAGGTAATGAGGAAGATGCATTCATAACAGAAGAAGATGAAGCAACTGGAAGTAACGGAGATGGGGAAGAGACAGAAGATTCTACAGGCAATGGATCAGGAGACACACTCAATGGAGTCAGAGATACATCTGAAACGATTAATTCAGGCTTCTCTTTCTCAAATTCCAGACAATTTAATGGTTCCGTTTCGGTTCCGACTGAAGTCGAAATACTCATCACAGACAAACTGTCAACACTATTCTCACGTACAGACTCAACAAGCGATTCTTCCTTATTCTCTACAGGAAGAACTAGTTCATCACACGTTAATGATACACTGCCTCCTTCAATTCCCATTACCACCTGTGTCAAATCCCTCTTCAATCCTTCTGATACAAACCACTCTCCATTCTCCAAACTCACAGCATATTGATACACAAATCGTTTCAAACCTTTATTTTTCTCTATCCATCATTTCTCTGTTTATCTCTTACTGATTCCTACATTCACAGTTAGCATCCGACTCCAACACATCTCATTCTCTTTCATCATCCGCCATCCACAAACACATTGCTTCTGTAGTTGAATTGTCTCCATTCCATCCCGATCCACAGCTTGCGGAACAGTATTCATGATCAGATAAATGTCTCCTTTCACATCTTGAACCATAACAGAGAACCGAACACATACAGGAGCTCTTGATGGAGTCGTTGACGAAACAATTGTTGATGTCCTCATGGATACCTTCTTGTTTGATTTTGATAACCGAGGAGTCTGAACAACACAATTCACACTCATCGAAATCTTCTGTTGATTGACTGTCTTACTCTTCTCTAGAGACAGAAGTGATTCTTTGGGAATAGGAGACATTTTCACTCGTTCTACACGAACACTATCATTCCTTGATCCAGCATACAATACAAAGAGCAATCCGATCCATCTACACTCAACTCTTCATATTAAAAATACATTACTAGAAGCATGATAAATGACAACTGATCACTGTTCAGTACTCTTACTGTCCAATGAATTAACCACTCAAAAGATGAAACTGATTGCATCGAAGAAACTGCTTCAAAGGTTTCAGCTGACTTGATTAAAACATAGAGTAATTGTTCCTCATAGTACTGAATGATCTGAAGTGATTCTGTCTTTGCCGGTAATGTCAACTGTAACTGTTGTAAGATGGATCGATAACACTGCTCCGAGCTATTTGTCATTTGAAGAATCATTATTACTGTTGACAACGGGAAATTACATCCATTGCAATCACAGTAAGCTGTAGTGAGAATTGACTTTGAATAGGTGCTTGAGCAAGATAATGAAGCAATGCCTCTGTATCCGTGGAGAAGGAAAAGTACAAGTATAACACTTGAAGAAGGTGCCAAAAGGCAATATCCGCAGTACGAGTACTTGGAGAAGGAATGAAAGAAAAATAAGGAGTCTGAGTCTGATTCCTAAAGCGATACCATAATTGCTTATAGAAGAATGGACTATTTAATGTTTGTTCTAACAGACCTTCACTTTCATTCACTCTCCCATAATTTCGAAGAATAGATATAACATCACTTCGACACAATAGAAATTCATCCACCTACATAAGAATGATTCAAAAAGAATACAAAAGTAGGATTTACTGTATCCAACTGATCACAAGCAGCACATAACTCAGAAACAGTTCCATTAACATCTTTATCACTGTACGCAATACGGGCATCCAGAAAATGAAGAATTGAACCACGAAGCGACACACCAAAGACCTACATTGAAAACGAATTCAATACATTACATCATTACCAAGTCTTTCGATTCCTGTTAATCGAGAAATAAGGACAAGATCCTCCCTCACAGAATCGAGATGCTGAGATTCATAGTTGGTAAGTACATCAAGCAACTTCTATAATGTGATATTTCGAACATTCTTTTACTCTAGACAACATAGGATCATCATATAGAAACGGACAACTACTGAATTCTAGAATGAGAAGTCTACGACAATCATTACACCAACATCAGGACTACAAAAATGGAATGAAGAAAGACATTCTCGAATGCTAGAATTGCTACACTATTCTATTTCTAACCACTATTCCTAGCCTTCAGTAAAATTCTGAAGCAATTCGATTCGTTATAATAAAGAATGCTTCTCTAAACAAAATAGTCCATATAATTGGAATTCAGGTGTAAAAAACAAGTATCACTCATTTGAACTCGCATAGTAATCAAAGAACAGAATGACTATATACTGACAATCAAAGACGAATGGCTATGGATTCACTCTCAATTTCTTCTGCTACTTTTTTTCCAATCATTCAACATTCCTTTATCAGGTATCATCCTATATATGATATCAATCAGATTATTGGGATTGTTGCGCCAATCAGCCCTATATTGGAGTGCAAATAATTTACTAATTCGATGGCCAAATTACTCCCATTTTTGGATTTCATTATTAAGATTGAATAAGCTATAGAGAAAGCAAAATACAAATGGCATAGAAGTTTGCCCTATAAATAGAGGACAAGCCATATTCACAACACAGAAGTGACAAAGTAATAGAATCTACATCTGAATTGGAAAGGAGATGCACACAATATGGAATAATAGAATACTCCAAGAAAATACAATATGGGAGGTTGGTCATCAGTAGACTATTACTCACAGAGTTATAGCTATGTAGGAAAGTAAATAACAATGAGATACACTATTCAACAGGTAATAATGGATTCAAAGTAGACATGATCTCTAGAATCATCGATACTACTCCTCTTCGATGCTGATTGTGTTTATCTATACGAATTACATACTATTCTCAATGATGAAGGTATTATATTCAGTATCAATCACGTGACTACACAACTCTGATTGCTTCAATGTTAATAACAGTTTCAAATCAAATATGCAACTGAAAGTAATGCTTTTATTCGTTTCAGTGACTGTTCTGATGTGTATGAAATCCGTTGCAGGTGTGCAAGTTAACATGTCTTCTAATGACAATCCAAACGGAAATCGAAGACTATTAGAGGAGTGTTATCGTAGAGAACTTTCTATGCAGATAAGATATAGTTGATCCTGTATCATATACAGCCATTGATGGTCTGAAATATGAGTTATACTGTCCACAAGGTAACAGAATATAACTACATGTTACTATAGGATACGAATGTGATGGGATATACTGCAACATTTGTGCAGTTGGGAAGTATTATGATGTCATCACAACAAATCGTTGTGTTGATTGTGAAAATGGTTATCTCTGTCCCAGTAATAGTCTTTATAATGAATAAGTTATAGATCCTGGCATGACCGATAAGGACATGTACGATCATGCATGTCAGACACCTTTGAAGTATTGCAAGGCAGGAATTGAATATACTGTATTTATAAATATTCATTGTTCCTCCTAGTTGACCGATGGATACCTCATTCATACAACAGTGGATCTTCAAGGTCAAATAGTTAACAACGACCAAGTCTTATGTGGAATGGGATACTACTGCATAGAAAATGTGCGTTATGATTGCCCTGCAGGAACCTATGGATCAAGACTAAATCAAGCTTCCTCTTCCTGCAGCGGACAATGTCAAGCAGGATATTACTGTCCTGCCCGATCAACCAAAGCCACAGCCTATGTATGCGGATCGACTGATAAGTACTGTCCAGAAGGATCAGGTTCCCCGTCTATTGTTCAACAGGGCTTCTATTCGACCCCAGAAACGGCCGATGAGAGCATTCGTACAGGTCAAGCTATATGTCCTGTTGGATACTATTGTTCAAACGGTATCAGAAGCCCATGTCCAGCCGGTCGATATGGAAACAGCACCCAATTATCGTCTTCGATTTGTACAGCAATATGTCCAGAGGGATACTACTGTCCCGAAGGAACAGTTGATGGACGAGATCATCCATGTGGAAGTGTAGACAAATACTGTCCACTAGGAAGCAGAGAACCAACTGCTGTGAATAATGGATACTATTCAACACCACTAAATGTTGATGTTACAGTAAGAACGAATCAAGAATTATGTAATGCAGGATACTACTGTAGTGGAGGAGAGAGACATGACTGTGGTGGAGTACAATACTACTGTCCTGAAGGATCCAATTCGAGACAACAAGTAGTAAAAGGATACTACTCTACACCATTAACTACTCCAGAGTTGAACAGAGAGTCACAAGAAATATGTCCCGCAGGATACTACTGTAAAGACGGAGTGAAACATGAGTGCGGAAGTATTGATAAATATTGCCCTCAAGGTAGCACAGAACCAACATCAGTAAGCAAAGGATACTATTCAACACCGGAAAGTGATAGTGAGAGTATTAGAAGTCAACAAGAAATATGTATACAAGGATACTACTGCAATGAAGGAACAAAAAGAGAATGTGGAATAGGCAACTACTGTGAAGAAGGAGCTTCAAAACCACAAACTACACCAAGTGGCTACTATAATGGACCGGAAACAGAACCGCAAACAAGACGATATACCATAAACAAATGTCCATCTGGATTCTATTGTGATAATGGAATGAAGAATGAATGTGGATTGAATAAGTATTGTCCAATTGGATCATCATCTCCTAAAG
>JABLTK010093216.1_pt1 | contig 24448 bp, 34 predicted proteins | sample 7160131 | NCBI WGS metagenome assembly JABLTK01 (sample SAMN14651221, study PRJNA627086) | human gut metagenome | isolation source: feces | host: Homo sapiens
ATGGAAGAGGAAGAGGGATTGAGAAAGGAGGAAGAGGAACGATTGAGAAAGGAGGAGGAGCGTAAGCGTAAGGAAGAGGAAGAGAGACTGAGGAAGGAAGAAGAGGAGCGTAAGCGCAAAGAGATTGAAGATATGAAGGAGAAACTATCACAAGGTGTCAAAGGTTTGAAGATCTGCAGAGACAGTAGTCAGCATGCAACAGTTCTCACGATCACAGCCTCTGAAGTCAGATTACAATATATGTCTCATTTTTTAGCTCAAATGGGTCCGAAAGCCCATTCTCTTCTTTAAGCGCACAGGAAAGATTGGTCTTACATCCATTCAATCAATCCGTATTGAACAAGGGAATGTTGTATTTGTAACAACAGACAGGTGCATAATTAGGTATGAGGACTAAGCATTAGAGAATACGGTTTTACTGTCGAGAATCCTACTATCGTGAAAGAAGTGGTTGAATCTCTTAAATAGTGTTGCATTGTGTTTTCAAATAAACTCATTCAAATGATAGAGTACAAAGAACTAATATACAAGGGTACTCGCATCTGGAGTAATCGCATGAACACTTCCCATCACTGAACCAATTGGCGAAACCTGACGAATCGCCTCCAGATTCACCCACGGAGATTCACTACCGGTACTACGAGTCGAATCACATTTCACAATCACTGCTTGAACAAGTGTCTCACTCTCTGTCGATCCAGTCGCTGCTACCTCTGCAGTTGATGCAGCTTCAGTGGCTCCTCCACTTGGTAAACACACAATCCCATCATTTGACGAGTCCTCATTAAAACAGACCTCTGTATTCAGTGATGCCACATCCTTATCACCCTGTCCTGACTCTGCAGATTTCACCTGAGCCAAGAGAGATGGCTTACGAATGACTGTTGCTTGAGGAAGACTTTGGATAGGCAGTAACATTGGCTGGAGATTGCTTTGACCATCATAAACACTGTTGTTCAGAACCTGTATGCTATCAGGTGCACGCTGTAACTGACACATTGTGGGATCCCAGATCATGTTATTCGCAATATTCAATGATTCCCGCGGGAGTATCCCAGAAGTCACAAACGGATCTGAAGCTATTCCCTCATTGCTGTTCATCCTGCTAAGGGAAAATCGACTGCTAACAACTGAGACAAGCCCGTTAAGTGACGAATAACCAGAGAGCGAATCGAGATGGCGGACCGAACCAGGAGCAGGAGGAAGTGGATACGTCACAGAGGGAATCGAATAGAGATTAAGGGAGTTTCGTTTCTGTAATTCAGTAGTTTGAACTGGGTCCGGTTTGAAAACTGGGACTGACGAAACTACAGTTGGCGCAACTGTCGAATGAAGTGAGTAGTCTTGTCTGTATGGAGTTTGGAGTACGGGTGATAATTTAGGTTCAGGTACTGGAACCTGAGCAGGAATGGTAGGAGAAGATAATGGAGACAGTTGAGCATGCGAAGTAATACCCTAGAAGTGATCAATATGAGATTTTAATACCTTTTTTACTCCTTTCTTTGTTGTTAAACACTTCTTGTAACAATGGTACTAAGCATTATCTATCAGTCTTATTACTACTTTTCTTGTACAATTTAGACTCTTCTCAGAACAACAACAGAGCTTCTTACATACAGGACAGCCATGAGAGAAACAGTCAGCACCATGTTCCTCAATCATTTTATCCATACACTTCATGCAAAACACTTGGGGACATCTTGTGCAAAATATATATTTCCGTCGAATGTTTCCACAACGATGACAAGAGGCATGATGTGTCTTCTTTGTCTCAGCTTCCAATCTCTAATTGATCATGCAATCAAAACACAAATACACCATCTCCAGAGTGATCTCCAGTTGCACTACTCCGTTTGTAATTACCTCTCCGAACGTACACGGTCTATACATATTAATAACTAGCTATACAATGCATACATCAGTTGGAACATAATCATCTGAATTGTCATACGACGTATCAGATCGTACTAATGACGATTTATATGACATGAATGAAAATAAATATTAAAAAACAAAGAAATCTAGAAAGAGTAATTGTCTACTAAAACAATTGAGCTTCGATAGGTAGTACTCGACAGTGTTCAAAGTGAGGCGGAAACGTATCTATCTCCCGCGATTGAGAGAATGGAAGGAGAAAACCCGTGCAATCTGTAATTAATTGGGTCCATCCTATTTATAAGTATCTTTATATCCCTATTAATTCTCTGTATACTATCTAAATTAGGGCCATAAGTCCATAGAATGTCATGTGAATAAATGTTCTTCATTTCACTTCTACTTAAGAAATGTATTTATCACGCACATCAATTAGTGTCAACCAAGTAAAAAGTGTTGCAAAGTGAAAAGAAACATGATTCCAATAATAGTGTCAAAGCGCGAGATATCTTTACAGTGAAAAGTACTTCCTATATAAACTCATCTGTTGTAATGAGAGACGAAAAGGAATCATTGTTCCACACTCCATTAACTCTGAACAATATGATAATTCTCTTGGTGAAGTCTCATCTATGCCTTTGACCCTAATCTTTGATAACCACTTAATGATTAGTGACAAGTTCCCACCCAATTTTTCTTATCAAAAGAGGGGAGTAGTTATTGATGAAGGGATTTCAGGCAATATTCCATCGTTTGAAGAACTAACCAAACTTGCTGCTTATATCGTCGATATTCGGGAACGATATCGTCCTATAACAAATTATGATATTTCTGGAAGGTCTTCGCGTGGGTTATTCATTGGTATTCCCGATTCTGGTATTGAAGCGTTCAATTTCCTAAATAATAATGGGTTCTGTGAGGTTGCAATGTGTACATTTACAGGTGAACGAAGATCCTCTGTGTCCCGGAATTGCTACATGTGGGGTTGTGAAAGCAAGCTTAATTTGACATCACTGACAACGATGGATGCTCTAACTCGTTGGTATTCAGTTCATTCCGTTATGACGCCTGTTTACCTGGATGTGTCACATAGTATTTCCAGTTTGAATGTAGAAGTGAGTCAAAATGCTATTTCTGTTAACTTTGTGGATCTGAAACTACTACTTGAGAAAGCCTTAGAAGTGGGAGCTCCATTCATTTGTCTTCGTATCGGTAAGGATAAAGAAGAGTTGATTCGTTCGTATAACCTTTCTCTCCAAGTATTTGATGTCAATTCGTCTCTCAATCCAACAGTACCTGATATTGAAATAGGTTATTGTATAGTATCTCTATGTTACATTGGTCCCACCTATTCGCCAGTTGAGCTCCGCTGCATTGACTTATCCCGGAGAACTCCAACTTCCTACTATTTTGAGTCAGAAGCAGTTTAAGACTATTTGGAGTATTGGTGGAGAACTCAAAAGCCGAACCGAACAGTGGATCCGCAAAGAATGTCAGAATCCCCAAGCTGCCACAAAACTACTTCAGATCATCGAAGAAATGGTACTTATCATCTCCTTATTTCATTTAGGTCAACAGTGACGATCCTTCGCAACAACAAGATTATTCTATATATTCTCGTCTTTACCAAACACTTTTCCCTCCAGTTGAAGAAACACAAGCCGAACCTGAAACCCCTAAACAAGAACCAATTCCCGTGGATGCCGTACCTTTGGTTCCAACAACAGATATTTCGGAAGAACAACCACTTGAATTGGAACCTCATCCTGATGTAGTTCACGTTCCTTCTGAAGAAGAAAAACAGAAACAGTTAATAAAAGAACGAGCTCAATCTCGGGCTCGAGATGTTGAATTTCTCTCAATCTTTCATCTTCTAGTTCAAAGCAATGATTCCCGATTATCCTTCATCTCGAAACAGCATTCGGGATTATCTCGACATCGGCTGTGCAGATGGTAGCATTACTGTTGCGATCGGCCAATCTCTTCATCTTTCATCTCACCACATTTTTGGATGTGATGTTCGTGATCTTCCTCCTGAAGATGAGATGATGACTCAGTTTCAATTTCGACACTACGATGGAACGACTTTACCTTACTGTGATAATTGCTTTGATGTAATCACTGTATTTATGGTTCTCCATCATATTCCAGAAATCAGCCAGTTTTTGAAAGAGATTTGTCGTGTTTTACGAAATGATGGAGTACTCATTATTCGAGAGCATGATTGTAATCCAGAAACCATGCGTATTTTTTTAGATGTGCAACATGGTATGTATGCTTTGGCATTACAACCTGTTATCGAAACTCCTGATTTTTGTACCACATTTCAGACCTATTTCAGAAGTCGTGATGAATGGAACTCTCTTCTTCAGGAAGCTGGTTTGAATATTGTAACCGAGGAGAGTTTTCGTCAAGAACGGCGAAGAGACTTCTTCTTCCTCAGTGGAGGTTCAATAAACCGAACACGTCCTGATGGGACGATTCGAAATCTGTTGAATAGTTTTTATTGTGTATATCGTAAGACAGCTCGAATTGAAGGATCAAAATGGAGACATGATCGTTATGAAACAAACAGAGATCGTGATCGTGATCGAGATCGAGATCGAGATCGAGACAGGTACCGTGATCGTGATCGGAGTCGACGAAGTCATTATTGTGATGTTTCTTAGGAACAAACAAGGATAATTCGATTCGTTTTGCTGTTGAATTAGTTCTTCAATCTCACGATGGAGAGCAACCAGGTTCTCCTCACGTACTTCAACTAGTTCTGATTTCAAATCATATGCAAATAATGTTCCTAATCATCATTCTAACACCATGTTCTCACCTGTCTCTGTTCCTACTAACAATCTTCTCCCATTCTCACTCCATCGCACTCGCGTTATTCCACCACTCATTCGACCTCCTTCCAAACCTACTTGAAGTGACAAAAATGGAGCCTATTTCTGATATCCACACAAAACCCTCACATCTCGATCATGAAGAATATTCCACAACTGAACTACACCATTTCCCGATGCTGCTGCAAAGAGACAGGGATTGACAGGATTCCACTGAACATCAGACACATACATTGCTCCCGCCGAGAACACACACAGAGGCTTCTGAGTGATTGAAGGAAGCCATAAAGCAATAGTCCAGTCGAACGACGAAGTAAGAACGAGATTGGAAATGAATACATCTTCTTGACTATGGAGCGAACGCAATGAATATGAAGATCGACACGAAATACTCGTAATAGGAGCTTTATGGTGAATAAGGACGGAATCGAGAGAAAAAATGGAATCTCGAATACTGACCGAGACTAATTGTCCGTCTTCACAACCAACGAATAATGAGGATGTTTCGGGATTATAAGGCGAGAAACAGGTTGGATATAGGTCCATTTTGTGTCCTTCAAAGATCTACAAATTAGTGTGAAAAACTGGAATCTGACAAGAGATCGAAGATCACAAGAAATCAATGGATCGACAAGTGAATCTGAATTCCAAATGCATAAAACCCCTTCTGCATCGATTGTGAGAATTCCAGACAGAACAGAGGAATTGAAGATTTCAACCCTATTTTTGACAACTAGAATCGAGCCATACCCAACAATTGGGAAGAAATGACCATTATCACTTAAATTACTTTGAAGCATAATTGTATTCTCAGCACGCATGTCCCAAATAACAATATGACCCGAATATAGACAACCAATCACAATATCTCTATTATTGGGATGAAATATGACTCGCTGGATGGATTCAGGAGCTACAAGAACACGATAAGGGTGTTCTGGAACCATCAGATCCCAGATCAAACAATAGCCCTCACCTGAATCATATCCGATCTAAAACATGAATAGAATCAATCCAAAACTACTGTAGATTCAACAATAGGCGAAGAATGACTAGTCATGGCAATGTTCTTCATAAATGGAGAAACAACAATCGAAGTGATTGGACAATTCTTTGCTGTATCGCTGAAGTACGATTTGTAGAGAAATACGAGATCATGTTTCGTTAGAGTATCAGACTCTGTACTCACATATTCTTTCTATTGGTCATGCAAATATACATATTTCAACCATGAAGTCGTAGTCATCAACTTGACACAATGCTCGCTCTACAATTCCAATCGATGAACTCACGGAAGAAGCTTCTCGATTCTTCACAATTTGAATTAAACCCGATTCGTTGTCAATAAACCCAATCTCTACTATTCACAACCAGTCTCATAGTTACTCTTCTTAATTGCTGTAATTGTGTTCTTTGGAGTCTGTTCTTGAGTAGCTGCAGCTTGGACACGAGATGCAATTGGCTTTTCCTGCTTCTTTTTCAACTCGCTTGGTACACGGACAACAGAAGATTCGACTGGTTCAATCGTTTGAATACATTTCTCATATCGCTCAACAGATGGACTTACACTCGAATTCAGCTTCTTTCCATCCTATCAAATGATTTGATATCCAAAATCAAACTTCTAATTCGCTTGGAACAAGGGAGCCATTCAGTTCTCGATTTGTCGAATACGAGGGTGTCTCTGCTTCAGTATCCTCCGTGCTCAATCGTGTAGACTTTAAAATACGTCCAACCAGTGTTGAAATATCATCGTCATTTCCAGTTCCTATTCCTTTTCTACACACTCAAACCAATAATTCAAAGAAGAACGATTGTCGCTGTTCCCTCAAACGACGCAACTCTTCAAGTCGTCGCTTCTTTGCCTCAATACTCTCAGATAAATCCATTTCTTAAGAAGAAAGAACGATGGAATCAGTATTAAGGAAGACTGTATCCAAGGGATTCTTCAATGCTTCTGATATCGAACAAACACAATACAATAAATCTAATAACAATTCAAAATCACACCTTATCAACTGCATCATTGACAACAGAAGGAGATACTGGTATAGGGAGACTCTCAGATTCACCCGAATTGGGTTTCACATTTTCTTCATTCACGATCTTGGCAGGTTCAAGTCTCGCAACAGCAGCAGCAGCAGCCGCCTTCTGACGTTTTTTCTCCTCTCTACGGGCGTTACGCTGTTTCATCTGTTCTTCCAGTTGTCGTAATTCGGCCTCCTCTGCTACATCCTGCCTCTCCAAGTCTTCTAGCTCCACTGTCGCCTTCTGCTTGACCATTTCAACTTCTTTCTCAGTCGATTGCTTCTGATTCTTCTCCTTCTGGCGACCACAGCATACAAACACGATCACTCCTATGGCAATCACCACAATCAGCACCACCATCACAACCAGCACTGTCATTCCTACTGACCAGCTATTCGAGCAGAATCCATCTGAACATACACTTGACGCACAGTCTGTATCCTGCTTGCATTGCTGTTGGAAATCGCACTTAGCACTACAGATGCCTCCACAGTCCACATCTGTTTCACCTAATGAGAGCTGCCCATCATAGCAGGAATAAGGATCCGTTTGTGTCGAGGTTACCGTATACACGCGAGATGCTGTTACTCGCTCTGTGGGATAACCATTCTCTGTCAGACGGGCTGCCAGTCGATTCAGATTGTCTGCCTCCTCGAACCAGGCTACTGTGGTACCACGCTGAGCTTCCTCACAATCCACCACGACAGTAGCAGTCACAGTACTTGTCGTTGCGCGTGTTGAGGAGCCTGTAGACCATGATCGCACAGCCATTCGGTCAGGTGCTATTGAAAGCGAGTTAGCAATTGTTGTGAGAATGATCACCTTTTGCTCCTGGACTACATATTCCAGACTAATTGAGGCATTGGTACGTAGGATCATACTGGCATATACAAACACATGACCGTCAGCAGGTGTCTGTTCCTCCAGTGTCACCAGCTGACATGTATCTCCAGCAAAAATAGAATCCGTACAAGTACAAGTAAGAGAGCTTGCATCACATTCTCCATGGCCACCACATTCAATCACAGTACCTGCTTCATCCGTCACACTGAGACCTGGGCACGAGTCTGTGCAAATGGCTCCATAGTAGCCGGAATCGCAGACACAGCTGGATCCATCTGTGCAGGCACCATGACCAGAACAGACTCCAGCATCCGTCTGAGGACACTGCAGCCAACCCAACTCGATTCGAGTCTGTGTCGATTGTATGGAATTTGACATCACAATGCCATTCGGCTCTTCAGCACAACAATATCCATAGAATGTGGTATTGAGAGCCAGACCAGTCACACGAAGTGATGCCTCCCCATCAATGAGTGTAGCATTCACAGCATTTGGCAGAGTAGCCAGAACTGAACAGTTGATAGGAGCCTGAGGACTCGTTATAGCAGCACACACAACAGATGCCTCATAAGGATATTGTAGACTCAAATCAGTATACAGGGCCCCCACATCCTGAACAGCTACAGAGAGAGTACCTTCAGGATAGTACTTAGACCATGAAGCTGCAACATTACCATTGTTAAACAAGTCCTTCACTTTTCCCGCGGGAACTGTGATGGAGAGAGTACCATGCTGAATGGGAGCTACAGTGAGTGTATACAACTGATTGGCATATCGAAGGAATGAGAGGATCTGACAGTTTACAAGTACCAGATCCTCCTGAGCCAGATCCACCACTGCCTCACTAAACGAAATATTGAGCAGAATTGGTTGATATGTGAGTGTATATCCAGCTGAATCATCTGTGAAGAGCACGGAGGGACCTGTAGTGTCCAAGAGTGTGGTGACACTAAGTCGACGTTCCTCCAGAGACTGGAGTGAGGTGAGATTCGAGGTTGATACAGCAGTACAGAACACATGATACGAAGTAGCAGGAACCAGACCCGTGATTGTCATGAAGTGAGTGATATGTGGCTGGATGATTGCCAGCTGTTGACCTTCCAAAATCCATTCACTGGAAGGAGGAAGCTCGTTCTCTTGAACGATACGAGGTCGGCAGTAGAGTGTTGAAGAGGTGGAGACAGTGGTATCCAGTTCAACGGAGGAATACGATGGATTCGATGCGATGGAAGACACAGTAACAATGAGGCGAGGATAATCCAACGTCGTAAAATTGGTACGAGTTGCCAAAATAGCATTTTCTTGCGCCATTCCTCGTGAACTCTCGGAGTAGCAATACGCACTGTAAGGATAGTCTGGTTCGAGATCACTCAGCTCAAGTGGCATGGGGACACCCGTCTCCAGAGACAATTGCACACCACTGGATTTGAGAGTAGCTGCGAGTGGAGGGAGATCGTTAACATGGACCGCAGAACACCAGGCTGTTGCAGCATCAGATGAGAGAAGGGAGAGAGTGACCGTCAACTCACGAGTAAGGAGTAGGTCAACATAGAGAGTATGACGGTTGTACGGTGTGGTAAAAGTTGTCTTGGTGGAGGCAACAGAATTCAGCATTGGTTGATTGTGACTATCCCGAGCCAGACAGTAGGCTGCATAAGGAGTATTCTCTGTGAGACCTGTGACTGTCACTTGTCCAAGCTGGTCGATCACTACGGACTGAACTTCAGCAAAGGCAGGAAGAGAAGGAACATCTGCCTCAGGCTCTACAACCAGACATTGTACCGAAGCAGCTGAGGTGAGAGCAATGGTAAGATGAATAGCGTTGTAAGCAAGAGAGAAGGAGTGAATAGTGAGTGTAGGAGGAAGTGAGATAGTACTGGCTGTGAATACTAGATTCTCTGATGCAGTAGTGGTGCCCAAACCCTCGAAGGATTCAGCCCAGCAGAACACACGATACTCAGTCTCCATTTCCAACTCCGTTATCAGCACCTCTGTAGCTTCATCACGAACAGCAGTAATACGAGGCGCCGTTTTAATGTCTGAGATGGTTGGAGTCACAGGATCAGAAGCGTCCTTTGAGAGACACCACACATACGCAGGACGATCTGAAATGAAGGAAAGTAAAAGAGATTGATAGGTAACTGTAGTAGCGAGATGAGTGAGTTGAGGAGCACGAGCTGGTGTGTGAATGATATGAGGATCAGATGATACGAGAGTAAGGAGTGTAGTTGTCTGGAACATGCAGTACACATAAAACTCTGTATCATCCTGAGTGAACATTTGAATCTGACCTTCCTCAGACACAGTTCCACACACACCACCAGCTTCAATCTCTGATATCGATGGTACTGTTTCCTCTGTCTGCCAGATACAACAAGCAGTTCCGTTTCGATTTGCATTCACATGAACAGTACTATCAAGATGAGTTGATTCAATTTCTGTTGTCCACGAAGGAGATACTGCCAGTGTAGAGACCACATGCATCGAGTCAGCAATAGACAATGTGGAGGGATCTCCATATTCATCCTCAGCATAACAGTACACGTAATACTGTGAAGACGGTAACAGATTGGGAATCAACTCCAGACCTCGAACCTCTCCATCCACTAGGTGCAAAGGATCACTTAACTTCATCCAATCAACAGTAGGTGTAACAGGAGTAGTCCTTTCTCGACACCATACGTATCCTCCTCTCATTTCTATGGATACCTGAACTGTAATCATATCATACTCTCCCTGACTATCCTCGATGACCAGTGCAAATGGAATAATATCAATTGTCATGGTTCGTACGTACATTGAACCAACACTTGTAAGAGGTTCCACTCCATCAACACTCTGGTACCAGTAATAAACATCATACTCTGTGAGAGGACGAAGACCACTCACTATCACAAGACAGGTCTGATTCGCCTGACAGGTTGCATTGAATGAAGATGCCAGTAGTTGGGATTTCGATGGAGGTGTGGTGGTAGCAAGGCGAGGCAGGAGATAGAACGTAGAATCCACATTCAGTACGGCTCGTACCGCCAAATAGTATGTGTTAGGAGTAACAACAAGCCCAGAGTGCTGGGGTAACACACGACACTCACTTCGGTCTTCCTCTGACCAGTAAGCATCTTCTGAGCAAGTTCGATACTGCATGCCACGGAAGCCTACAGGGCACTCGATCGATACAGTTCGATTGCGGACAGTGTTGGGCCAGCCGTTTTCAGCAGTACAATAGTTAGGACCTACAAATGAACCAATCAGCTATGTACCTACGACAACCTGAGTTATCAGGAGCATTCCATGTCTGATCCTCTGCACAATAACGAGTGCTCTCTCCCAAGAAATCACCTCCACAAGGTTGAGTGGCATTTGTTAGGGTATTGGTGGTTGGCCACATTCCTTCACCAGTACAGTGAAGCCGAGTACATGTGGACATGTCGGGTTCCAACCACACCTGTTCCTCTGTACACGTACGTGTGTAAGTACCAGAATAGCCAATAGGACAGACGAGAGTGGCCTTAGTACTGATAACGGTCTCAGGCCAATCACCATCAGCTGGACAGGTAGGCGCATGACAATTGTCAACAGGATCCTCCCAAAGTCCAATAGGCAAACAATATCGATCAATGGAGCCGATGAAACCTTCAGGACACTCCTTGTGAGCCGTCTCCAAAGCGTTGGTAGTGGGCCAGGAACCATCCTGGAAACAGACGATTTGACCTAGTGGTGAGTTTGCTCAGCAACCCATACTGCATGAGTCATCGTTTACCTCCTCCCAAATACCACCAGTACCACACACACGTGTTCTATAGCCACGCATGCCCACACCACACGAAAGAGTGATCTGAGAACCAATAGGAGTCTGTGGCCACACATCATCTGAAGGACAGCTGTGAGCCACACATCCGGACTGATTGACAGGACCCCAAGTAGAATCGACTTGACATAACCTCACTTGATTGCCTGTCATGTGAGCAGGACAAGATACGATAGCTTGCTCACCACGAGGTGTCTCAGGCCACACATCATCACCAGCACATGTAAGTTGATAACATTGTGAAAGATTCACCTCCGCCCAGGTGCCTGCAGCTGAGCAATACCGAGAGGCCTGTCCTTCATATCCGAGAGGACAGTTGCCATAACGAGTGGTTCCAGGAGCTGTAACAGGCCACTGAGAGTCGAGAGGACAGAACGTTGTATCTACAGTAAACGAAACAAGTAAGACGTACAACACATGGTAGGATTACCTTCCCATTCTCCATCCAATCCACAAGTAAGAATAGCAAAGCCACCACCCTCACAGGGATGTACTTGGACCTCTTTTACTCCAGCCTCTTCCCACACATCAAACCCAGGACAACGAATTTCTTCACAGTTGCTCTCGTCCGCAGGAGACCAGACACCCTGGATGGAACAACGACGAGTACGAGTACCACGATAGCCAATCCCACAATCTCGCGTAACCACAGTACCAGCAGCACCAACCCAACCATCCTCTTCAGGACACATCAGCGTATCTATGTTTGAGAGAGAAGAAGCAGCACCTACCACAGTTGTAAACAGGATCCTCCCACACACCATCACCACAATATCGATCAATTGATCCAGCGTATCCCGCGGGACATGATATGGAAACATTGGTCAGTGAGGGCGTAAGAGGCCAGTCACCAGATGGAAGACAACGCTTACGGACTAATCATCAGTCCACATTCATATCCTTACTGCAAAGGGAATCGTCTATTTCCAGCCATTCTCCCTGTACAGAGCAATCACGATACATAGTACCACTGTAGCCAATATCACATGGTACAGCCACTCCTGATGTGGATGGGGCTGTCTCAGGCCACACCCCATCTGCAAGACAAGTAGCCACTTCTAGCAATGAGCGACCTACACGAATCCTTACCACATTGACTATCATCAACTTCACTCCAGTAGCCATCAGCTGTACACGTACGAGTTTGATTTCCGCGATATCCTGACGAACAAGGCAGAGTCACCGAAAAGCCACCTGCTGTGGCTGGCCAACCCTCATAGCTCGTACACCACACATTGTCTAAAGATAGGAGAACTAGTCAGAAACATACAGCAATATTCAGAGACCACATTACCCCACTCACCTGTAACAGAACATGGCCGACGAATGTATCCAAATTGTCCTTCAGGACAGGGTTTGAAGGCAGTTATTCCAGCAGTGGTTTGAGGCCAATTCTCATCTGCAGGACAGTAGAGCTGTTCTAGTCATCAATAGGGTCTCCAGTTCTTACGACATGCAGATTCATCAGCTGGACCCCAAACCCCATTAGCATCACAGAATCGAGTTCGAGTACCCATAACTCCCACACCACATGAGATTTCTCGTTCAGTGTTAATATTGGTTCTGGGCCAAATTCCATCTTCTGGGCAGGTGGGAATAGCAATACAAGCAGACACATCGACATCAATCCATGCACCATACCATGAACAGAAACCAGTCATATTCCCATAAAAGTGTTCACCACATGGTACATTCACTGAAGTACCACTGGGAGTTATATCAAAACCAGAAACAGCAGGACACAAGATTCGTTCTAACAATCAGGTAGTCTCTCCATTCGTACCGCAATCAGTTGTAACAATCTCATTCCACACTCCGAATTCACTACAATATCGATACTGGTACCCAGAGTAACCCATCGGACACTTCCTTCGAAGTGTCGTACGAATAGGCGATTCATTCCACTCTCCATCTGCTAAGCAACCCATATCATAGCAATCTGAGTAATCAATGTTGTCCCAGACACCAGTAATCTGACAAGTACGGAATGATTGACCAAATTGGCCAGTTCGACAAGGACCAGGGATAGTGAGACCAGCAAGTGTAGTCTCCCACACACCTTCATTAGGACAGTAGATTTGTTCTAATCATTGAAAGCAGGATCCATATCCCTACGACAAGCAGATGTGTTGGTAGCAAGCCACACACCCTCTAACGTACAAAAGCGAGTGATGAATCCACTCTCACCAAGAGGACATGCGTACATCGCAGTAGTGTTGGAAGGAGTTTCAGGCCAAATACTGTTTTCAGGACACATGATACGTGCTATAATGAGATGCAATCAGTATACCATACTGCAATTATCCATGGGATCTGTCCAAATGCCTCCTAATGCACAGAATCGAGAGATACTTCCAGCATATCCAGGTTCACACTTCAATGTGTATGTGTCCCCCTCATACACAGCTTCCCAACCATTATCTGCAGGACAGAGCTGTTTAGCAACACAACTGCTCGACGATGATGTCTCCCACACACCTGTTGCAGAGCAGAAGCGAGTCTGTTCACCAAAGAATCCAATTCCACAGGAAATATAGGCAGTTGTGAGAGCTGGAGTCTGAGGCCAGGAGTCATCTGAGGGACAGTAAATCTGTTCTGGAAATAAGTGAAAGAGTTTCATTCCTACCACACTGACTACGATCTGGTGCTTCCCATTCACCATCGGCGTTACAATAGCGAGTCATCATTCCAGTGAAACCAGAACCACATGCCATAGAAAGTTCAGTGAGCGACAGAGTAAGATTCCACACACCTGAAGCAGGACATGTATTACGCACTGAATCTCAGTTATTCATTCAATAACCCTACCACACTCATTTCGAATCTCACCCCACTGACCATTATACTGACAAAGACGTACGTAATGCCCACCGTAACCTAACTCACAATTCATCAAGGCTTCATCTCCAGCAACAGTAGTTGACCATCCATCTTCTCCTTCACAACGGACGATATCTGTTTCAATGAAGAATGTGGTGGAGGAAATAGTCTGTTCTGTAGCCACACCTTTGATATCCTGGGAATACAATGAGATAGCGTATTCTGTAGCATTCAGTAAGTTGTCCCATTGAAGAACAAACGTCTCCTTTCGAGGTACCTATGGTAATACTCAAGGCAAGTATCCTACACGAGTTGGAGTGCCTGATTGAATGAGTTGAATCGATGGATAGGAGTAATCTGGAGTACGAATGACAGTATAGTTAAACACATCAGCACGAACATTAGAGACTCCTGATAAGGTGATCGAATGATATGTCACGGTATTCCCTAGATAGGAAATGTACGGAGGTTCTACAATTCACAAAGTCATTCATTCCTTACCAGCTAATGTGATCACATGACGTTCCGTGGAAGCGAAGGTCGTATTCATTGGGATCTGTCTAGAATTTTCAGCTACACAAAATGTATAGTAATCCATGTTAGGCTCAAGATTCCCAATATAGTAACTAGATACTACATGAGCCACAACTGGACTTCCTTGGATAGAAGTATACACACCTTCAACTGTAGCATAGTCACGCTCCTCTTCTCTATAAGCTCGACACCAAATCGTTCCAGAGGATGTCAGAGTATACCTTAAGACGATCGATTCTGTACTAGCTACAAAACCGAGAATGGTCAGAGTTGGAGGCGTTGCTAGAATTAAACATCTATAAGAATTCATACGTGCCGTTGTTGTAACAACCCTAATAATACGTGACGGAGAGGAAATTGAGCCATCTAAACCCCGTCCAGATATATACAAATTGTAGGACATAGAAGCTTGCAATTCCTGAGCGTAAATCGTCACAGCAACACCAGCTGTTGCATTTGCTGAGAATCCATAAGTTACGATTGTTGAATCATCTGGAGCTACAGTCACCTCAATAGGTAACGGATAAACATAAACAACTCCATCTTGACTCAATCTAGCAGACACCTCAACATAGTAATCCCCAGCTGTTGTCGATAAAACCGAAAGTAAGGGAGTCGACTGAGCTATGGATAACAGAAACCAAAAAACACGGAACCGAAAACGGAGATCACTAGAAGAAGCGAAAGAATCTATCAATAAGGTTTGTACAATATAAAATCTCACAAATGAACGTTGAATCATTATTCTAGACTCTATTCTGAGAGTTGCCACTTAACGGCAATGAAACGCCCGCCTTCGTTCATAACAACTGAAACACAAGTGGATTCTATGGATCCATCTTGAATCTATCTACAATTCCAATGTCTATGCCAAGAGGAAGAGATCGGGGGATTCGATACAAACAAAAACAAGTAAAAGAATATAAGTATGCACTCCATCTTGAATCATTTCTGATGGAGAGAAGTCATATCATCACTACCGTATTTGTGTTCAGATACATTATGGCTTGGAAGTGTATTGGATTCTTGTAACCGACCGTCTCCTGAAGAGAAAGATGGAATTTCTACATCTCCCTGGGTAATCCGCTCTAACCATACTTGTGATTCCAAATACGTCGGTTTCAATTCTAATGCCTAGAATATCATGTTCTCATCACATTCCTACATGCATAAAGCAATGTTTGGCTTTATCAAATTCTCTCAGATAAAAACAGCATATTCCCATATTGTGCCATGTCACATGATGCTCACTCACACAATTATTGCTATCCTGGAACAGTTCCAATGCCAATGCATATTCCTTCAACCCCATATGAATCCGAGCCAGCTCAAAGCATACATCATGAGCAGGATTCTGGAAGAGAGTATGATCTCTCACACAAACCAGATCAATGTGAAGATCTTCATGGAGTGATGGTACTAGTGTTTCCTTATTGCAGGATTCAATTAGAAGTTGTTTGTAACGATAGAACAGTTCAGGATCAAAGGAAGAGAGACGAAGGAGACACTGCATTCCTCGAAGAGAAAGAGCCGTTTCATCCTTGACAGATTTCTAAATGATACGAACAGAAGAAGGATTACTTGGAAAGTGAAAAAGGATTCAGGTGTAAATGTCCTGATGGAATTGTGATATGCCAAACGAGTTCGAGTCAGAGAAGATTGTGACTGACCAAATACAAATAGGACAGCCTTTTAATGAATCAGTGAAATCACTCTTACACGGAAACTCTCATGAAGAGATGATGAACAGATGAACCCTCCTTGCTGTTGAGTAATCATCTCAAGCAGTGAATAGTTCACAGGAAGATGGACTGAACCACGAATACTGAGAACAGGATCACGAACCACATTCAATTCAGAGGTAGAGAACACACCCTCATCAGCAATCAGGAAGGCACAGTGACCCTCACATAGCTGTTGCATTCGCTGAATGAATTGGACAGCCACAACAGGTACAACATAGATTGCCTGGGCTCCTTCATCAGCCTTCTTGTGAATAAGGGAGAACAGATCATTAGACCATCCCACTGGATCTTGCTCTTCATAGTTCCAGGAGAATCTAATCTTCAGTACACCTCTACTCACGTACTGATACCGGTCGGCTGGATTGCTAGTGACAACAGAGGTTGGAGAAGAATGAGACTGAAGGATAGACAATATGGCCGGCATCACACAACCTCCATCCACCATCACCACATCCTGAGGAATACATGAAAATACGGAGCTGCAGAGGAAGAATGGCGGAGCCTGAAGACAACCAGCTGTTAATGTGACATTGGCTCGACGTAAATGCAATTCCTCAGCATGTTCCACATCTAAGAGGCCATAGTCCATATAGCCCATTTTTACAAATTGGCTGATTAGTGGATCACATTCCCAATAAGATAGCATTGCTTGTGAGAAATCTGTCAATACATATCTAGATATCACAAAATATGATTCAGATCGACATAAATGGATTTTGAGAGTTTGTTGGCCAGCTTTCTTTCATTTCAAATAGATGATACATGATAAGAAAACCCAGTTTGCCAAATCCAGCACCTACATCAATAATATACAATGGTTCGTCGCTCGTTCGCAACGGGTTTGAATACCAATCTAGAACATAACTCATGATCACGTTTGCATAGGCCTAAAGATGAAATACAAATATAAAGCCAACCCTTGCAACATAGCAATTGCTTGAAATAGTAAAACCGCTGGATTTGGCAACCGCAGCATCTGATGTTAGGGATTCGTAGTACTCTCTTTGCAGTTTCCAAATACATGATTCGAGAATTGGTTTTCTTCGTTCGATAACTACCGAACTCGGAACAGGATCAGTATTCTGCGGTACATTTGCTGTAGGGTCTATTCGAGGTACTTCCTGAAATAATGACACAACTCTATAAAGAGTACATTGGAGGTACAATCGAGTATATTTCCCATGATGGAAAAGAATTGGAGTTATTGGCGTAGTAGAATACAAATGCAAATCCCGAAAGAGGAATGCTATAATAATCAATGAGAGAAGGAAACCGATGAATATAATAGAATTGAATACATAAGAAACGTAATAGAGAGTACACGAATTCTCTCCCTCCATCTACAGCATTAACAGACTCAGGTTAATGCAATCACAAAAGAGTGAAGAAGTGTATATATCGTTGATTCAACATGAATTGGCTGTACTGAATCAAAAGGTAACAAAGATGGGAAACATCAATGCTTTTCTTATTCAGATGCAACAAGAAAAGAGTGAAGAATCAAAACTGAGAGAAATGGATGAAGCCACTCCATTTAGTATCAACATGAATACTCTAAACTCAATTCTTCTAATCTTGTATCAATGGATTTATGATCTGACATAGATGGACACTCACTGGCGAGCGTTCAAACATGAAAGAACTTGCTCATCTTGGGGATGCATTATTGTGTCAAGTTCCAGAACTAATCCAGTACGTAGTTGTTTAGTATTTGTAATATTAGAGCTGTCTTTGCACGATTTTCCACTGTTCTTCGTTCTCGACCTCTCGTAAAGAGTGAACTAACAATTCTACAAAGTGTTTGTGGCATCATGGGGAATCTGTGTAGTATTCCTGAAGGGATTGTAGTGTAGAAAGGATTGTATAACGTAGATAGCGCTAACCCAGTGGGAGAACATTCTGATTCATCTGAATACGATCATCCTTTACTCCAAATCCTTCCAGAATGCATCTCAAGTGATGGATCTGTAAGGTATCTCTCTTCGTATTATCTAGTCTCACTTGGTGTCTTGAGAATTACTCCTATTCCAAAGAAGGACGAGAGAAGATCCTCCAACTACAAGTGTGGCGATCACTTGTTTCAGGAATGCTTCTCCCATTCTTGAAGTAGGTTTGTGAATGTGGTTAATCACACAGACACGACTTATCAATAACAGAACAGACTTATCTATCAATTCTTAACACTCGTAGCGTCCTGCTATGAAGACTGATCCATAGTCAAGTCTATTGCTAAGATGACACTTAATGAACAGTCATCACTAGCACCTATTCGTCAACAGTTTGTAGATTATCTGCTGAGCATCAGAGGGATCATGTAATGAAGCTGGCTGTACTTAATTCTAGTGATTTCAATGACTCGTTGATCAACCGACAACGCAATCATCTTCAAGAACTCTTTTCTCTACTATCAACTCTTTCTTTAGAACAAACGTATCCATAAAAGAACCATATCGCTATTCAACCTTTGGTGTATCCGGAATACGACTTTCCAAAACTTGTTGTTCACTATTCAACTTTTCGTATTCAATCTTTCGCTCTTCTAGCACTCCTTTCAGACGCTTCATGGACAGTTTCACTTTATGCAGTCGTTCAGGATGAGGCATTGCCACATGACGACTCTCACAGTCATAGTACTCTGTTAATAGACAATTCTTTTCCTTTAAAAGCACATACCAGAGTTTGTGTAAATCGTCGAAACTTTTCAATCGGAGTTCAGAAGATTTCCATGCACGTCCTAAATATCAAAAGTAAATCTAATAAGGACCATAAATAGCATCCTTTCCTGCAGCAGTCGATGTCCCCAGAAACTCTTCTAAACCTCTCTGAGGTATGACTTTCCTGATATTGAGGGCTCTCCGAAAGCTCATTCCCTTCGAAATGGACAAATGGAATGAAAACGGCGCATTGGATATCAGAAAACCCCATGAATCCTGTCTTAAACAACAAACAAAGTATTGAACAGACCAATCAATCGGTTGAAGCCCATACTCTTTCAAGAAGTCATTGGCTTGAGAAAAGTGGTGATGGTTGAAAAACGTTGGTCCCTTATTCGCTGATAGTGGTGAAGGCTAGACATTATCTATCAATTCAGAATCAACATGAACACTTTCAAGAACAAGATGTTTTGAACGATTAACAATTTTGCCCTTATTCTACATGTCAATACCCGGCTTAGTTTCTACCTGTGCTGGACTTCCCCACAGGATAAACACAACATGCTCCTTCTTGTCCGTGATCTCCTTGATTACAGCATCAGTAAATGTCTCCCATCCCTATCTTTCACTTTCCTTAATTACAATAACCTTCTTCTTATGGGAATTAGCTTCATGAGCTCTCACAGTTAGTACAGTGTTCAGAAGAAGAACACCTTGATCAGCCCAATGAAACAGACTTCCATGGGTGGGTGGTTTAATACCCAAATCATTCTCAATTTCCTTGTAGATATTCCGAAGTGAAGGAGGAATAGCGATACCCTTGTTCACAGAAAAACATAATCCATGTGCCTAAAATCAAAAACATTTCATAGTAAAACCTGCCGATCATCATGATAAGGATCCTGACCAATAATCACAACCTTAACTTTCTCCCATGGGCAGTGTTTGAATGCATTAAAAACATCAGAACGAGGTGGATATATCGTCTTTCCACTCTTTTCTTCCGAAGCCAGGAATTCCTACATCACAAGCCACCAATTCACCAATACAAGTAACTTCTTGAAATATGATTTTTGTGATTCCTTTTCAATGAAATCTCCCCAGTAACCACCGATTCCAGAATGAAACTCTTCTGTCCATTTTGTACTAGCCTTTACATAATTCTAAATACAGATCTGCTACTTCTACAGGTTGCTTGATACTCTGTGAAAATGGCGGATCACTCTATCTATTAATTTCAAGAATCGATACTTACCACAATCTTTTTCTCAATGTCTTGTGTGAATACAGCTGTGGATCAGACTCTATTGGATTCCCTACGTCCATTGACTTTGGCATGCTTAACTGTAGGATTCGATGCCTTAAAAAAGGATTCCATCGTTTTCTGCGCAGTTCGTTTCATTTTGAGCCTCCAGATAATAGATTACTTGTTGCCAAAACAAACATAAACAAGGTAAAACAAGTTGGGAGTTAATATCAGTTTCGTATTTGGTCACTTCCCGAATAAGCATGGTTGCATATGCTCCAGATTCTATCCATTACACTCTTTCTTCAACCAAACCTAGTGAAAAGGCGAGTCGCATAGAATCATCGTCTACAATTTCTCCTTCAACACCTTTCGGTCTCAGTAGCATGTGTCGATAACTCCCATGCATACGATAGTCACGAATGGCCTGACCCCAGCAATCCAGTGCCAGACCAAGGGATTCCATCTCCTTCTCATACACACTCTGCAAGTAAACAGGGATCTGAGTTGACATTCCTGGTAAAGGAAGCACTAATTGATGGATTGAATATTGCATTTGATTGGCTGGAGTGATCACAACTAAAGGAGTCTATGTAACAATCAGTGCACTTCTCATACTTTATCATTCAGATCTGTCGATTCATCACTCTCTACAAATCAGCCATTCAGTAAGCCTGTACCACATACAAGATCACCAGGAATGAGTTGGAATCCCAGAGCTATTCGAGCATTAGCAAAACGATTAAAGAGGAGAGACTGAACAGCATGAACATACAGGGTTCGACGGTTGTAGGGAAGTGAAGCCAGAGCATTCTATCACTAATCTTATCTTGATTGTCGTACACTGAATCCTTTTCCCCCACTCTTTCCAAGAGCACGAAATAACTGAATCTCACTGTGCATGTACTTAGGCAACACTTTGGCTGCTTCAAATCCATCTTGTGTCTCTTCCCATGCTGCCAACGCTTTCTTCATCACATTCCCATTGCTATGATTGGATTCGAGAATTCCCATTACTGCTTCCTTCCAGTCACCATTCAACATGGCCACACCAATATTCACATTCGATCCACCATTTCCAAACCGCTGTAGACCGTAGTAATTCACATACCCTCGATCTTGGAGACTCTTCACGATTCTACTCAGACGCTCACGAAGCTCTTCGATTGTCTCACCTGGATTACTGGTAGCTAAACTTCGTAGTGTGATTGTAAAACGATTTCCATGATTTCCACCAATTGTAGCGGGATCAGGAACAAACGTGAAATCTCCCACCTCAACATCTCGAACCTTCTGAGCAGCAGTATAAATCTCATGCTAGGAGTGAGAGAAGCAGGTAACACATACAGGAGTGATACGATAAGCTACAACTCGTTGATAAGTAATGGCTCGTTTGTCCTTCGTACCATAGTAAGAGAACATTTTGGGAGCACGATGAACAGCATGAGCAAGATTGCTAACTACAGTCATTGTCTCTTGACCACGCTTCTTAACTGTAAACGCAACATAATTCCTATCTGGATATGGCCAGACTTCACGGTGAACAGTGTGATATTTATCTAATTGAAAGCAAAGAATATTTGTTACTCTGATTCTTGTGTGAATACAGTACAATGCAATCGCCATCTGTATCACTTGTAAAAATAGGAAATGCTTTTCGAATAATATCATGAACTTGTTTGCGTTTGTCTTTTTCAGTGATTGCAGACAACTTACAACCATCTGGAGTATTCTCATCATTCTTCACTTTGTCTTGAAACTCTTTGATTTGGTTACATACATCTTCATCAAAGATTTCTTTTAGTTTTGTCCATCCTTTCAGTCAAATCACTCCTTCATTCATACCTTCTTCCTCAGAAATCGTTTCAATGGCAGGCTTTAGAACTAGGGATCAGAATTATCTAATGGATAGAACGTTTTGGTTCACTTGTATCGATCAAATCGACAACAACTCCATTTTCATCAATCTCTTGAACAATAAAGTCATCACAACTATTCTTCAAAATTCCGCGAATTCCTTTCTCGCTTGATACAAATCTCCAAGTCACAGAACACAACTACAACAAACGAATCAATTCCAACTTCATGCTCTGTTGCACAGTTCAGTTTCTTTACACATCGACGGACTTTGGCCTCTTTGGGTTGTTCACCCATTTCATCCAGTTGTGCTTCTTCTGCGGTTCTCTTATTATCGGATTCCATAGTTCTATTCTCAAACACTCGCAGAATATTCTTGTAATGGCACTGTCTTTGGATGAAACGGTTGTATAAAGAGACGTTACCAACATATAATGAATATATTCATGATGATAATCCCTATCGAGAGAATCCCCCAGACTTTGCTATATTAGCCAAAGACTATCCCGAACTTAGACCGTACGTTGTTTATGGAAACAATGGAAAGGTGTTTTACAAGTGGTCAGAACCGAATGCAACAAAGTGATGCTAAAATGAAGGGTTCATGAGTAGAACCCTCACAAAAGTCTTGCTGAAACGAGATTTTGGATTAGAGTGGGATATGCCTGATTCGCACTTGGTCCCTGGTTTAACAGGAAGAATCAATTATATTAACTGGATCCAGGAGGTTCTGAATTTAGTTCCACATCCAGGAGGTTGTTCAGGAAAGATGGAGGGAGTTTCTGCAGATGCAACAGCTGAGGAGAGAACCCATCCAGATGAAGTACCAGTGAATGGAGTATCTGAAGACACAACTACGGACAAGGAAGCACTTACATCTGTTGAAGGTCTTGATGTAGGCACAGGAGCCTCCTGTATCTATCCATTACTGGGCCACTCTCTCTATTCGTGGAAGTTTATGGCAACGGACATTGATCCAGAGTCAGTGGAGTCGGCAAGGAAGATCGTAGTGATGAATCATCTTGAGGATTCAATCCAGATTCTTCAACGTACTCCTGAGCAACCCCTTCTCGAGGGAGTTGTGAAGGAAGGGATGGCCTTCTGTATGTGTAACCCTCCTTTCTTCAGTTCTATTGATGAAGTCAGTCTGAGGAGGAGGTCTGAGGACTAGATTGAAGGGAACCCGCTGACAAACAGTGAAAGTACGAGAAGTGAGATGATCACAGAAGGAGGAGAGGTGGGATTTGTGAGCCGATTGGTTCAGGAGTCGATGGAACTTCGTGACATGGTTCACCTGTACTCTTCTCTCCTGGGACGAAAGCGTTCTCTCCGTGTGATCTTGCGTCTACTCCGTGAACTGAATGTTCCCAGTGTTGGCTCGACAGTACTGTATCAAGGGAAGACATGTCGATGGTGTGTGTGTTGGTCATTTGATCCTGCCTATCACACCGCTTTTGAGGCAGATCCAGTTCGCTTCAAGGTATTTGGTAGGAAGAAATATGCTTCTCAACGACATGAAGTAGAATTCAGTGCTAGTGAGGAGGAAGAAGAGATATGGAATCGCATCGATGAATTCTGTAAAGGATGTCAAGGTATTCAAAGAGAAACGTCTGATGAAATTCAAGTGAGTGGATTCGTATACCATTTTCCGCTTCTACCTCACCAAGAAGAGAATCCGTTGACTGAAGAATCAGTCCGTTTTTCTATCTCTGTGGATGAAGTAGAACCTGAGAAATGTGTAGTATCCTTTCATATCCTTGTAGGTGCAGCTATTCTTATTGATCATAGGAAGGAAGCAGGAAGCTGTTCTTTAAAGTGGCTGAACACCTGCAGAATGATATTCTTCGAACTAATCGACGATGGCGACGTTTCGTTAAACAATAGTTTCTTCTACAATGTCCTTGTTTGCAACAAACAAATCCTTTGGTACCAAAAAATACCAGTCTTGTTTAGTATCCAAAACCGTACAGAGTCTTACCCTGACGCTTCAAAGCATACACGACATCCATAGCAGTCACAGTCTTTCTCTTGGCATGCTCAGTGTAAGTGACAGCATCACGAACCACTCCATCCAAGAAAGTCTTCAGCACAGAACGAGTTTCATCATAGATCAGACCACTGATACGCTTCACACCTCCACGACGAGCCAAACGACGAATAGCGGGTTTCGTAATACCCAAAATGTTATCACGCATCAC
>JABLTK010160711.1_pt1 | contig 24403 bp, 22 predicted proteins | sample 7160131 | NCBI WGS metagenome assembly JABLTK01 (sample SAMN14651221, study PRJNA627086) | human gut metagenome | isolation source: feces | host: Homo sapiens
AGACGACGGCACGCCCCGCATCGGCCGCGCGACCGTGGCGCGCGCGGAGCCGGTACAGGTGACCGGCGAGGGCACGGTCACCCGGCTGCTCGTTTCAGACGGCGCGCGCGTGATGAAGGGACAGGCGCTGTTTGAGACCGTTTCCTCGCGGAGCGGAACCCCCGAAACCATCTGCCCGACGGACGGCATAGTCACCGAGGTTCTGAAGAAGCCCGGCGAAACGGTCTCAGAGGGCGAGCTTCTATTCTGTCTCGCGCCCGAGGACGGCTTCATTCTCACCTGCTCGCTCTCGGAAACCGAAGCCGCGTCCGTCTCCGTCGGCGATCCGGCGCAGGTCGTGTTCGCCTTCGACGCGGACGAGCTTCCCTATGAAGCCGCCGTCCTCTCCGTCTCCTCGTCCGCTGCCCAAGCGGACGACGTCCCCCGCTATGAAGTCCGTCTCCGCCTCCTCACCCGCCCCGCCGCCCTGCGGCTCGGCATGACCGCGACCGTTTACTTCCCGTAATCCCGCTTCCAAACCATGACAAGGAGGATTTCCCATGAAAACGATGCTTCGCGCGTCTGCGCTTCTGCTGATTCTGTGCCTGACCGCCGTTCCCGCGCTCGCCGCCGGAGAGGTCTCCTTCGAGGGCACCGTCGCTTCCGATGCCTCCGTGCGCGTCGCCGCACCCATCGGCGGCACGGTCGACACGGTGAACCTGATCGCCGGACAGCGCGTGACCGAGGACGACGCGGTGCTGTCGCTCGCGGGCACAAAGGTCTACGCCGCGCAGAGCGGCACCGTGACCGGCGTGTTCGCCGCGGCCGGAGACGATCTGGACGCCGTCGCGACCCGCTACGGCGCGGCTTTGTACATCGAGCCGGAATACGGCTTCACCGTCTCCGCCACCACCGACAAGGCCTACGACAGCGCCGCCACCCGGCTGGTGCACATCGGCGAGACAGTCTATCTCACCGGTTCGGCTTCCTCGAAGCTGCGCGGAAGCGGCGTCGTCACCGCCGTGAACGGCACGAGCTACACCGTCGAGATTCGCGAGGGCGAATTTCAGCTGAACGAAAGCGTGCGCGTGTACCGCGAGGATACGCTCGCGTCCACCTGCCGCCTTGGAACCGGCAGCGTCGCGCGCGTGGATCCCGTCGCCGTCACGGCCACGGGCAGCGTGCTCAAAATGTACGTAAAAAACGGCGACGCCGTGCGCGCCGGAGACGTGCTGTTCGAGACGCTGGACGGCACGTGGGACGGCCTGTACGCCGCCGGTACCGACGTCGCCGTCCCGACCTCCGGCATCGTGGAGAGCGTGTCGGTTTCCGCGGGCGACGCGGTCAGGAAGGGCGACACGCTGGCCGTTATCCATCCCGACGGCAGCCTGTACGTTTCCTTCTCCGTGCCGGAAACCGACCTCGGCAGCGTGCGGGAGGGCGACGCGGCCGAGCTGGAATTCGTGTGGAAGGACGACGAAACCGCCCGCGTTCCCGCCACGATCACGTGGCTTTCCCACATGAGCGACGCGTCCACAGGCGAAACCGCCTATGAAGCCCGCGCCGCCTTCACCCCCGACGCGGATACCCGCCTCGGCATGAACGTGATCGTGTACCTCACCCAATCCTGATTTTCGCCGGCTTCACAGACAGGGCAGACCCTTCGCGCGAGGGTCTGCCCGAATTGCGCTTGAGGAAACGCGCCGCCTGTGCTATAATCCTATTGAATAAATGAAATCGAGCGGAGTGACGGATTTTGCCGGGAAGTAAAATGGAGCACAGACTCAAGCGGAACACGCTGACGAAAATCGTCGTTCTTTACCTTTCTCTTTTTCTCGTCTTTGGCGTCCTGTTTATTTCCCTCTATTCCTCCTGCTACCGGATTTTGTACCGGGACACGCTGAGCAAAAGCGAAAGCCGCCTGAACGCCGGTCTGGAAGCGTTTCGCGACGACCTGACGCGCATGATGCTGCTGGTGAACGATTATTCGGCCACGGACGAATACCTTCTTCTGCGCGCCGTGAACGACCCCGCCACGGTGCAGAATTCGCTGGCGATGAATAAGGCCTGCGAAAAGCTGCACTCGATTCTGGACATTGAAAACTCCTACGTCAAGCAGGCCTATTCGCTGTTTCTGAACAACAACCTCTTCCTTTCCGACCGCACCTCCTCCATGGACTACGGCCAGAGCTTCGGCATCCTCATCCGCAGCAAATCGGGAACCCTGTCCGCGCAGGACTGGAAGCGGTCGCATTTCGATTCCATCCTGCCCATCCGTCTTTTGAACGGCTCGGACATTTCCTCCGCCTATCTTCCGGAGGACACGAACCTTCTTCTGTGCGTGGTCAAGACGGACAACGTGACCCGCAAGGCGTCCGACGTTGTGGTGTTCATGATCGACGCGGACGCGCTGATGGAGACGCTCATCGATCCGGACATGCTGAAATCGTCCACCCTGCGCCTGACGGACGGCGAAAACGCGCTTCTGTGCAGCAGCCGCGGCCACGTCGACCCGGGCGAAATCTCCCTGACCATTCAGGCGACCGACAGCGCCTTCGATCTGCACGCCGAGCTGACGGTTCCCAAGAGCTATTTCAGCAATCAGCTCAAGAGCCTTACCTCCATCGTTCGAATCTACATGTTCGTCGGCATTTTGGGCATTTTCGCGCTGCTTCTGGTGCTGATCGTGCGGCAGTACCGGCCGCTGTCCGGGCTGATTACGCTGTCCGCCCGGTATGGCGGCGAGGGCGACGCTTCGAACCTGTACGACTACATCGGGCGCACCGTGCAGGATGTTATCAGCGCCAAGAACGACGCGGATCAGCGTCTGGCCATCCTGCACAGCGCCGCGAAAAACACGCTTTTGCACAATTCGCTGCGCTTCGGCTGCTACACCAACCAGAGCAAGCAGGAGCTGACCGAGCTGCTCGGCGAAATCGCCGACGGCTATCTCGTGGCAATTCTGCATTCGGATTCCGCTTCCGACAGCCTGCTGAACGACATGGACGCGTTCCTGCGAAGCCGTCTGGACGCGCAGTGGATTTCGGTTCCCGAAGACCCATCAGAGGAAATCCTGCTGCTGCGAAGCGAACCGGAGTCGGCGGACGGGCTACTTTCCATCCTGCAGGCGCTGGCGGCGGAAATGGCCGAGCAGGCGGGCGGGCTGCAAATCGGCGTAAGCGAATGCGCCTGCGGCGTGGAAAGCCTGCACAAGGCCTACAAGCAGGCGCGGCTTTCACTCATGAGCCTTGAAAACCAGGCGGATTTCTCCACCATGCTGGCCTACCGCGCGGAGAAGAAGACTTCGGACATGGAGTCCGTCACGCCGGAGACGCTGGTCAAGCTGAACGAGCTGATTCTGAGCGGAAACGAGGACGCGCTGAGCGCATACTTCGACGCGATTGAAGAAGAGCTTTCCAAGCACCCGCCCATCGGCATTCACTTCCAGCACGTATTCGGCGCGCTGTCCATCACCATTCAAAGCGCCGCCGACCTGATCGACAATCCCGGCGTTGAAATCTCCGCATTCGTCATGGACGAAGCGCCGCTTTCGGCGCTGGAACGCCTGCGGCAGCTGGCGCTGCACCTGTGCCGGACGGCGGCCGAGCGGCGCAACCGGGGCAACCTCGCGCGCAAGCAGGCGATCGTCAACTACCTGAACCGCAGCTACAGCGACCCCTCCCTGTGCTCGGACGGCGTGGCGGAGGTCTTCGGCATCAAGCGGAACCAGCTGTATCGGATTCTTCAGGAAACCGTCGGCTGCTCCTTCGCCGAATACGTGGAGCAGGTTCGCATGAACGACGTGGAGGAGCTGCTTCTGAACACCGATCTGAGCATTGACGAAATCGCGGAGCGCGCGGGCTTCGGCGCGGTGAACACGCTGTACCGCGTTTTCAAGAAGCACAAGGGCGTTCCACCCGCCACATGGCGCAGGGAAAATCAGGCAAAACAGACAAAATGAGATACGCTGAACAAAATGAGAGGCCAAAAACGTGCAAAGTGATGGCCTCTTTTCGTTTTGAGACTACCATTTTTCCCTTGCGTCTGCTATGATAACGCCATCCTGCGCAGGGAATACAGCATTGGAGGAATTCACATGAAGCATACCCGTCTGCTGGCCATTCTTATGGCTCTGTGCCTGCTGGCCGCCGCGCTTCCCCTCGCGTCCGCGGAAGAGGAAGTCATCACGCTCACCATCGCCCGCAAGACCGACACGCTGATTGAGAATCTCGAAACCAACGAAACCACGAAGGCCATTGAAGAGAAGTTCGGCGTAAAGCTGAAGTTCCTCGAATACCCCTCCGCCGACGCGCAGGCCAAGCTGGCCGTCGTCATGGCCTCCAAGTCCAACGTTCCGGACATCATCAACTTTGAGCTGGACTATGTGACCGAATACAACTACGCCATGCGCGGCCTGCTGCTCCCGCTGAACGCGTATCTGGCCGACCCGTCCATGACGAAGAATCTGGACAGCCGCGTGGACGCGGAAGCGAAGGAAGCGCTCCTGAAGATCGTGCGCATGCCCGACGGCAACAACTACGGCCTGCCCTCCTATGAGGATTCCATGTGGGGCCGCGCGTGGTATCACGCGTGGATTAATCAGGAATGGCTGGACGCGCTCGGACTGGATATGCCCAAGACCACCGAGGATTTCCGCGCCGTGCTGGAAGCCTTCGTTTCGCAGGACCCCAACGGCAACGGCGTGAACGATGAAATCGGCCTGCTCGGCTCCACCTCCTCCAACGATCAGAAGGTCGTGAACTTCCTGCTGAACGCGTTCACCTACGCCGACCCCAACGCGAAGTACTTCGGCGTGAAGGACGGAGAGATCTACGCCGCGTTCGTGCAGGACGCTTTCAAGGAAGGCCTTGAATACGTGCACAGCCTCGTCGAGTCCGGCCTGATCTACGCCGGCAGCTTCACGCAGGATCAGACCCAGATGCGCGCCATCATCAATCAGGACGGCGACTACGTCGTGGGCTCCGTGACCGCGGGCAGCGCCGGACACTGGAACGGCGTGTCCTCCAACCCGAACCTTCGCAAGATGACCGAGCTCGAGCCGCTCACCGGCCCCGACGGCGTGTGCTGGACGCCCACCTCCGAGCCCTCCTGCGCGAATTACTGGTACATCACCAGCGCCTGCGAGCATCCCGAGCTGGCGTTCGCCATCGGCGAGAGCTTCTATGACTTTGAAACCAGCCTCACCCAGCGCTACGGCGTGAAGGAGGTCGACTGGACGAACGACCCGGCGAAGATGGACAACTACTTCTTCGAATACGGCGTGACCGGCGAGGATCGTATTTTCGCCATCATGAACGACAGCGCCTGGACGAACGTCAACAACGTCACCTGGCGCAACACCACGCCCCACATCTTCGACCACGCGCTGGACATGAGCTGGGCCATTGAGACCGTTGAAAACTACGAGAGCGGCGTTTCGCTGGTCTTCCGCCCGGACTTCTACGTGCGCTACGTTCCCCACATGAACAACGAAATCATCGGCAAGCTGAACTACACCGCCGAAGAAGCCGAGCGCATTGCGGACATCAGCACCGCCATTGATTCCTACGTGAACGAGTCCATCACCGCCTTCATCACCGGCATCAAGGACTTCAGCGAATGGGACGCCTATCTGGCGGAGCTTGAGAAGATGCACCTTGAGGACTACATCGCGGTGCAGCAGGCCGCCTACGACCGCAAGCATTCCTAAGTTCATAGCGTCACAGACCCTTGTTACGGCAGGAATGAATCCTCTTCTTTCCTGCCGTAACCCTTAAACCTAAAAAAGGCGAGGCATACAGACCATGATCACCTCCAAACAGGTTCGAAAGGCGGCCGCGCGCTGGCAGCTCTATCTGCTTCTGGCCATTCCGCTTGCGTATATCATCATTTTCCATTATGTGCCCATCGGCGGCCTGCAAATGGCGATGAAGGCCTTCGACCTTCGCTATGGCATCGCGCGCAGCCCGTGGGTCGGGTTCCGGTATTTTGAAAAATTCCTCGATTCCTTCCAGTTCTCCCGCATCCTGTCCAACACACTGACGCTGTCTTTCTATTCGCTGTTCGCGGGCTTTCCGCTGCCCATTCTGCTGGCGCTTCTGCTGAACGCCGCGCCACACCAGACCTATAAAAAGCTCATTCAGACCGTGACCTACATTCCCCACTTTATCTCCACCGTCGTCATGGTCGGCATCCTGATGCAGGTTTTCAACATGCGCTCCGGCGTGTACGGGATTCTGTATTCCGCCTTCACCGGTTCCGCCGCCCCCGACCTGTTCGCCAGCCCCTCCGCGTTCCGGCATATGTACGTCTGGTCGGGCATCTGGCAGAATCTGGGCTGGGATACGATCATCTATCTGGCCGCGCTGATGAACGTCGACCCGGAGCTGAACGAGGCCGCCCAGATTGACGGCGCAAACCGCTGGCAACGCATGTGGCATATCGACCTGCCCACCATCCTGCCCACGGCCTCCATCCTGCTGATTCTCGCTGCGGGAAAGGTGATGAACGTCGGCTTTGAAAAGGTCTATCTGATGCAGAACGACCTGAACATCTCCACAAGCGAAGTCATCTCCACCTATGTATACAAGATCGGCATGGTCACCGGCGGCGGCGATTTCTCCTATGGCACGGCCATCGGCCTGTTCAATTCCGTGGTGAATTTCATCCTGATCATCCTTGTAAACGCCATCTGTAAAAAGCTGGGAGGGAGCAGTCTATGGTAACGCATCCGACAAGGCCCGCCGGCATCCGCATTCCCCGCAGCGACCGCGCGTTTTATATCGCGTCCTACGTCGTTCTCACCCTGCTGTTTCTGAGCGTCCTTTACCCCATCGTCTTTGTCATTTCCGCGTCCTTCTCGGAGGGGCGCATGGTTTCCGCCGGCAAGGTAATCCTGTGGCCCGTTCATCCCTCGGTCGAGGGCTACGCCGCCGTGTTCCGCAACCGCCGGGTTCTGCTCGGGTTCGGAAATACCCTCACCTATACGCTGCTGGGCACGCTTATCAACGTGTGCGTGTGCATGATGTGCGCCTATCCCCTGTCGCGCCGCGACCTGCCCTGCCGCAACGTCTTCATGCTGATCTTCGCCTTCACCATGTACTTTGGCGGCGGTATGATTCCAAACTACCTGCTGATGCGAAACCTCGGCATGCTGGACACCCTGTGGGTCATGATTCTGCCGGGCGCGCTGTCCGTGTACAACATGATTCTGGCGCGTACCTTCATGCAGACCTCCATCCCCGGCGAGCTGCTGGAAGCGGCCACGCTGGACGGCTGCAGCGATTTGCGCTATTTCCTTCAGATCGTGCTGCCGCTTTCCAAGGCCATCATCGCCGTCGTGGCCATGTATTCCGCCGTCGCGCACTGGAACACCTACTTCAACGCCATGCTCTACCTCGACAGCATGGAAAAAATGCCCCTGCAGATCATCCTGCGGGAGATTCTGCTCGCGAACCAGTTCGACGCTTCCATGATGGTCGACCCCGAGCTTCAGGAAGCGCGCGCAGACCTCGCGGACGTGCTGAAATACGCGCTGATCATGATTTCCACTGTCCCCATCCTGCTGGTGTATCCGTTTATTCAAAAGTATTTCGTTCAGGGAATGATGATCGGTTCGGTGAAAGGATGAGCCTATGAACGCCTTGACAAGCCCCATTCTGCTGCGCGGCGACGACGTTACCGCCTACCGCGATCCCGCCGCCGTGCTGCTGAGCGGCGTCTGCTACCTGTATTTCACCTATGTGGACAACCGCCCCGGCGGACCGTGGCTGTACCTCGCGGAACGAAGAACCCGCGATTTCGTCCACTGGAGCGACCTTCGCCTGCTTACGCCGAAAAATAAAGCGCTGAATTATTCCAGCCCCGGAAGCATCGTGCGCGACGGCGCGGACTGGGTGATCTGCTTTCAGACCTACTGCCGCGAGAACGGCGAAAAATACGGCAACGCCAATTCCCGCCTGTATACCATGCGTTCGCGCGATCTGGAACGCTGGTCAGAGCCCGAGCTTCTGCGTGTGAAGGGCGATTCCGTCCCGTTTGAATCCATGGGGCGGATGATCGATCCCTTCCTGCTGTGCGCCGACGGTCAATGGTGGTGCTTCTTCAAGCAGAACGGCGTCAGCTACGCCACCTCGCCCGATCTCCGGCACTGGACGTTCGTCGGCCACACCGACGCGGGCGAAAATTCCTGCGTGGTTCCCTTCGGAAACGGCTGGCGCATGTTCAGCAGTCCGGAAAACGGCCTTCGCGTGATGGATTCGGACGATCTCGTCCACTGGCGCGCCGCCATGCCGGATCTCACCCTCGGTCAGCGCGAATGGCCGTGGGCGGCAGGCAGAGTTACGGCGGGTTTCGTGACGGAGAACACCCAGTTCCCAGACCTCCCGCGCTATCTCCTGTTCTTCCACGCCTCCCGCGCCCCCGAAAGCCTTGAGTTCGACTCGAACGCCTCCATCGGCATCGCTTACAGCGACGATCTGAACGAGTGGTCGTGGCCGGGAAAAGCGCCATAAACAACCATCCGCGCCGATTCGCAGAGAACCGGCGCGGAGCTATTTCTGTTCGCAGGGATACGCTATTCCATTTTCTCAAAATCCGCCGCGCCATGCTTGCAGAGCGGGCAGACGAAGTCCTCGGGCAGGGTTTCGCCCTCGTATACGTAGCCGCACACCTTGCAGACCCAGCCGGTCTTCTTTTCCGCGGCGGGAGCGGGCTTCACGTGCTCTCGATAAAAGCCGTAGCTCATCGACGGCGCGTCGCTCAGCACCGCGCTTTCCTCCACGTCGCCGACAAACAGCGTGTGGTCGCCGCAATCCACCGCCTGCGTCACGCGGCAATTGAAGCGGGCGTTGGCGTTCTCCGTCAGGTAGATCAGGCCGTCCACGCCGCGCGCAAAGGCCGTGAAGCCGGCAAGCTTGTCCTTGTCGCGTCCGGACTGGAAGCCGAAGCGCTCAAACAGCGCCAGCGGCGCTTCCTCGGTGAGCACCGAAACGGCGAAGCGGCCGGTTTTCGCGATCATGTCGTGCGTCAGACCGCCCTTGTACACGGCGATGGCCAGACGGCCGGGGCGCTCCTCCACCTGCATGCAGGTGTTGATGACGCAGGCGTTGTCCCTGCCCTCCTCGCGGGCGGACAGCGCGAACAGGCCGTAGGTCAGCCGGAACATCGCCGAAGGCTCCGTCTCGCCCTCGAAGCTCGCCGCGGACGTGACCGCCGCGGCCGGCATCGTGGCGCGGATGGCTTCCACCATGCGGTCGATCTCCGGAAGCTGACTGTCGGCCAGCGCCGAGCGGATCGTGACTTTCTCGTCCAGAATTCGAATGTTCCCGCACTTTTCCAGAATCGCGCGCATCTGATTTCCGCTCTGCGGCGCCCACGAGCCGTTCTCGATCAGCGCCACGGTGCGGTTCTGGATGTTGTGCGCCGCCAGATCGCGCAGCGCTTCCTCCATGCGGATGAAGATGCCGCCGTTGTACGTCGTCGACGCGAACACCAGATGGCTCCATTTGAACGCCGCGGACACCACGTCGCTGCCCGGCCGCACGGATACGTCGTACATGTCCGTCTCAATGCCCGCGTCGCGCAGACGGCAGGCCAGAATCTCCGCCGTGTTCTCGGTGTTGCCGTAAACGGAAGCGTAGGCGATCATCACGCCGATCTTCTCCGGCTCATAGCGGCTCCAGAGATCGTACTTCTCAATATACGCACTCAGATTTTTGCGCCACACGAAGCCGTGCAGCGGGCAAATCATGGAAATTTTCACCGAGGACGCCTTCTTCAGAAGCGCCTGCACCTGCATGCCGTATTTGCCCACGATGTTGGTGTAATACCGCCGCGCCTCGTCCAGATAATCGCGGAAAAAATCCACCTCGTCGGCAAACAGCGCGCCGTTCAGCGCGCCAAAGGTGCCAAACGCGTCCGCGGAAAACAGAATGCCGTCCGCCTCGTCATACGTCACCATGACCTCCGGCCAGTGTACCATCGGCGCGAGCAGAAAATGGAGCCTGTGCCGCCCGGTCTCCAGCACGTCCCCCTCGCCGACCGCCCGCGCGTTCGCCACGGGCCCGTAGAACCGCGCGATCATGTCCAATGCCCGCGCGGTGGCGATCACCTGCGCCTCCGGATAGCGCAGAAGCAGCTGCGAAAGCAGCGCCGAATGATCCGGCTCCACATGCTGTACCACGATGTAATCCAGCGTCCGCCCGCCCAGCGCGTGCGCCACATTCTCAAAAAATACCTTCTCCACCGCCTTGTCCGCGGTGTCGAACAGTACCGTCTTTTCGTCCTTCAGAATATATGCATTGTAGGAAACGCCCTCCGGCACGGAGTATACGCCCTCAAACATGGCCAGTCTCCGGTCGTTCGCTCCCACCCAAATCAGATCCTCGGTAACCTTTCGCGTGCAATACATCTCTTTCCCCTCCTGACATCCACGATCATACCATATTCTGCCCGCCCTGTCACGTGATAATTGCAACAAAACCAGTTTTCATTCTCACGCCCGCACACAGACCCCCCCCAACGCGTCTCCGCTTTTCTCTTCCTCCATAGAAAACCATTCCGTCCCCATCAAATCCAAAATCCCCCCATCAGAACACCCTCCGGGAGAGCGCGAGAGGGTGTGAACCCTCTCGCACCCCGTCCCCCGAGGGGATGTAGGGGAGCGGAGCGCCCCACGCCCTGCGCCGTCGAAAACAAAATCTCTCAAAAGAATAGCCCGCATCGTCGGAAACCAAGCCCTCAAAAGAACAGCCCCCGGGAGAGCGCGAGAGGGTCGCAGACCTCTCGCACCCCGTCCCCGAGGGGGTGTAGGGGAGCAGCGCGCCCCACGGTCGCACCATCGGAAACAAAGCCGTCATAAGGGCTGCCCGCATCGTCGGAAACCAAAATTCCCCCCAGAACAGCCCCGGGAGAGCGCGAGAGGGGGTGAACCCTCTCGCACCCCGTCCCAGAGGGGGTGTAGGGGAGCAGCGCGCCCCACGCTCGCGCCGTCGGAAACAGCGTCCACAAAAGAACAGCCCGCATCGTCGGGAACCCAAATCCACGCCAGAACAGCCCCCGGGAGAGCGCGAGAGAGCCGCAACCCTCTCGCACCCCGTCCCCCGAGGGGGTGTAGGGGAGCGGAGCGCCCCACGCCTGCTTCGTCGGAAACCAAAGCCGTCAAAAGCACAGCCTGCTTCGTCGGAAACCAAAATCTTCATCAGAGCAGCCCCGGAAGAGCTCGAGAGGGTGTGAACCCTCTCGACTTCCAATCGATCCCGGCGACCTGTGCGGCGGGATCGCGCTGATTTTTTCGGAGGGGAGCTTGCCCCCCGGAGAAAAAATCGCTTCCTTGCAGATTCCGCGCCCGGAAATCCAAAGGATTTCAGCGGAATCTGAGAAAGGGTGGTGCGGAGGGGAATCTGTCCCCTCCGCCTCCGGGTGAGCTCGAGAGGGTCGCAGCCCTCTCGACTTTCAATCAAAAGGATTTTCCGCAGGAAAATCGTATCCTTTTCCTATAGGGGGTGGCAGTGGCGGGGGAGCTTGCTCCCCCGTCCACATCCCTCAGTGACAGCCCTTGCAATGTCCGCAATCGCCGCCGCAAGCATGCTTTCCGTTTTTCCTGGACTTGCGCATGCCGCAGATAATCGCGATAACGATTACGACCAATACAGCGCCAACGATTACAGTGCCCATTCTTAGCCTCTCACTTTCTGCTTATTCTCGTAGGGGTTTTTGCGAACGACCAGGTACACGAGCGCAACCAGCAGCGCCAGCGCAATCACGGTCGCAATGCCGAATGTGCCTTCAAACATGAGACCCAGCTGATAGACGAGCAGGGAGATCACGTAGGCGAAGCCGCACTGATAGCCGATGGCGAACCAGGTCCACCTGGCGTTGTTCATCTCGCGCTTGATGGCGCCGATAGCCGCGAAGCAGGGCGCGCACAGCAGGTTGAACGTCAGGAAGGAGAAGCCAGCCAGCGCGGTGAAGTGCGAAGCGATGTGCGCATACACGGTGCCTTCGCCCGCGGCGTAGAGGATACCCATCGTGCCGACGATGTTTTCCTTGGCCACGAGTCCGGTGATGGAGGCGACGGCCGCCTGCCAGGTGCCCCAGCCCAGGGGCTTGAAGATCCAGGCGATGGCGTTGCCAACATAGGCCAGCAGCGAGTAGTCGATTTCTTCTTCGCTCAGCATGCGGAATGTTCCGTCCACAACGCCGAAGTACGTGGTGAACCACACGAGGATGGTGGACAGCAGGATGATCGTGCCGGCCTTCTTAATGAAGCTCCAGCCGCGCTCCCACATGCTGCGCAGCACGTTGCCAACGGTCGGCCAGTGATAGGCGGGCAGTTCCATGACGAACGGAGCGGGGTCGCCGGAGAAGGCCTTGGACTTCTTCAGCATGATGCCGCTGATGATGATGGCGGCCATGCCAATGAAGTACGCGGACGTGGAAACCCACGCGGAGTTGCCAAACAGCGCGCCGGCGATCATGGCGATGAAGGGAATCTTCGCGCCGCAGGGGATAAACGTGGTGGTCATGATCGTCATGCGACGGTCGCGTTCGTTTTCGATGGTACGGCTCGCCATGATGCCGGGCACGCCGCAGCCGGTACCGATCAGAATCGGGATGAAGCTCTTGCCGGACAGACCGAACTTTCTGAACACACGATCCAGAACGAAGGCGATACGAGCCATGTAGCCGCAGGCTTCCAGGAAGGCGAGCAGCAGGAACAGAACCAGCATCTGGGGTACAAAACCGAGCACCGCGCCAACGCCCGCGATAACGCCGTCAAGGATCAGACCCTTGAGCCAGTCAGCGCACTGAATTGCGTCAAGGCCGCTTTCCGCCAGCACCGGGATACCGCGTACCCACACGCCGTAATCGGCGGGGTCGGGTTCTTCAAAGCCGTTCTTTTCCAGATATTCGACGGCCTCAAGGTAGGTCATCGGAATGGTGGTTTTTTTGTCGGCGTTTTTCGGGATTTCCTTGTAGTAAACGTTCATGTCGGAAACGGCCAGCGTTTCCTCGTCCTCAACCTCAACGGTCTTGACGGGGTTCTCGCCGTCTTCCTCGGTGGGGGCGTACTCCTTCAGAGTCGCCAGTTTCGCGTCGTCCTCGGCTTCCTCGTCCAGCTCCACGAACGCGCCGATTGCTTTGGTGGCATTGGTGTAGTTCTCGGAAACCTCTTCATACTGCTTGGAGCCGATGCCGAACAGGTGCCATCCGTCTCCGAACAGGCCGTCGTTCGCCCAGTCGGTCGCGGCGCTTCCGACGGTGACCATGGAGATGTAATACACCAGGAACATGACCAGCGCGAAGATCGGCAGTCCCAGCCAGCGGTTGGTGACCACGCGGTCGATCTTATCGGAAGCGGAGAGCTTTCCGGCGTTCTTCTTCTTGTAGCAGGCCTTGATCACCTGCGCGATGTAAACGTAGCGCTCGTTGGTGATGATGGACTCCGCGTCGTCCTCCAGCTCGGTCTCGGCGGCCTTGATGTCCACCTCGATGTGCTTCATCACGTCGGAGGGGATGTTCAGCTGCTCAAGCACCTTGCTGTCGCGCTCAAAAATCTTGATGGCGAACCAGCGCTGCTGCTCTTCGGGCATGGTGTGCAGGGCGGCTTCCTCGATGTGCGCGATGGCGTGCTCCACGGGGCCGGAGAAGGCGTGCATCGGAACGGTCTTGATGCTGCCCTTCGCAGCTTCCACGGCCGCTTCCGCCGCTTCCATAATGCCGTCGCCCTTCAGAGCGGAAATCTCGACGACCTTGCAGCCCAGCTGGCGGGAAAGCTCCGCGCAGTTGATCTTGTCGCCGTTCTTGCGCACAACATCCATCATGTTCACGGCGATGACCACCGGGATGCCCAGCTCGGTCAGCTGCGTGGTGAGGTACAGGTTGCGTTCGAGGTTCGTGCCGTCGATGATGTTCAGGATGGCGTCCGGACGCTCGGTGACCAGGTAATTACGGGAAACAACTTCTTCCAGCGAGTACGGAGACAGGCTGTAAATACCGGGAAGGTCCATGATGACGACGTCGTCATGCTTCTTGAGCTTGCCTTCCTTTTTCTCGACCGTGACGCCCGGCCAGTTGCCTACGAACTGGTTGGAGCCGGTCAGCGCGTTGAACAGCGTCGTTTTGCCGCAGTTCGGGTTGCCTGCCAGCGCAATTTTGATGGCCATGACTGATTTCCTCCTCTTTTGCAATCACACACTATGGCGAATAAAAAGGATTACCGAACCTCGATCAGCTCGGCGTCCGCGCGGCGCACGCTCAGCTCGTAGCCGCGTACCGTCAGCTCCATCGGGTCGCCCAGCGGCGCGACCTTGCGAACGTACACCTCGGTGCCCTTCGTAAGTCCCATGTCCATGACTCGGCGCTTGAGCGCGCCCTCGCCGTGCAGCTTTTCGATGACTACGGTTTCGCCCACCTTGACATCCTTCAGGGTTTTCATATTCCCTCTCCTCTCTATCACACCATGATCCTCATGGCCATGGTCTTATCCAGTGCAACGCGGCTTTCCTTGACGTTCAAAATCAGGTTTCCGCCCAGCTCGCTTACCACGGTTACCTCCGCTCCGACGACGAAACCCATCTCCGCCAGATGCTGACGTACCTCATCCCGCCCGGAGATTTTCTTGATGATGTTCACATCTCCGACGCTTGCCATTCCCAAAGGCATCATTCTTCTCGCACTCCCTCCAATTAGAGCAGTCTAACTCACGGGGCTTTGAAAGGTCAGAGGGTTAATCCCCTCTAACCGGCAAACAGTTTAGCATCTCTAACCGTCGCTGTCAACCCCTGTTTTCCGGATTTTCCGGTTAATTCTTCGGGAATCCGGCTCGCCGTCCGACGGGGAATTCTCTTTGGTTAAAGACATTTAACTTATGACGGAAGTATAACGCGCGGCCTTGGGTTTGTCAACGTTTTTTCACCGCCGTTGCCTTGATTTTTGATGGAAAATCTGTTAATATACTGTGCGAAAGAAGGTGCCGCACGATGCGAATTCTCGAATCCTCGGAGGACTACTTAGAAGCGATGCTCATGATGAAGGAGCGATACGGCTATGTCCGGTCGATCGACATTGCCAATGAGCTGAATGTTACCAAGCCCAGCGTGAGCTATGCCACAAAGCGCCTGCGCCAGAATGGATACATCACCATGGACGACGAAGGCCTGATCACCCTGACGGACGCGGGCATGGCGATTGCGTCGAGGATTTATGAGCGGCATAGAACGCTGACCTCTTTTTTCGTCTATCTGGGCGTGGATGAGGAAACCGCGCGCGAGGACGCCTGCAAGGTGGAGCACGACCTGAGCGAGGTGACCTACGAAGCCATCAAGGCGCACGCAATGAAGAGCATGGCCAAATAAGTCCGACGGAAAATTTTTATGAGAAGCGAGCCGGTTTCCGAAAATGGAAGCCGGTTCGTCCTTTTTCCAATTTATAACACGAAAAGGTCACACGGTTTGAGCATTTGCCGGAAAACATCTATTTGTTTTTTAAAGGGAATCTGCTATACTATCTTATACGCGAATCCCATCGACACAAAAAGGAGAGGTGCCGGGTATGATTCAATCCGATAAGCCAAGCAAGAAACCGCTCATTTACTATTACGTCATCGCCATGATCGTTTTGATGATCCTGAACGCGGTGCTCTTCCCCTCGCTTCTGTCCCGCCGGGTGCAGGAGGTTGGCTACAGCGACTTCCTGAAAATGGTGGACGAGGGCAAGGTGAAGGAGGTCTCTCTGGAGGAGGACGCGGAGCAGATCGTCTTTATCGCCGTGAACGATGAAAATAACGAAAACATCTACAAGACCGGCGCGTTCCCGGACACGGGTCTGCGGGAGCGGCTGGAAAACGCGGGCGTGAAATTTGAGTCCGTCATTCCCACGCAGGATTCTCCGCTGCTCAACTTCATCATCACCTGGATTCTGCCGATCGCGCTGTTCAGCCTCGTCGGCCAGCTGCTCATGAAGCGCCTTCAGAAGAGCGGCATGATGCCCGGCGCGAACGCCATGAGCATCGGAAAATCGGGCGCGAAGATCGTCGCCGAAAACGAAACCGGCGTGACGTTCGCAAACGTCGCCGGTCAGGACGAAGCCAAGGAAGCGCTGGTGGAAATCGTCGACTTCCTGCACGAGCCGAAGAAGTACGCCGACATCGGCGCGAAGCTGCCCACCGGCGCGCTGCTCGTAGGCCCTCCGGGCACGGGCAAAACGCTGCTGGCAAGAGCCGTCGCGGGTGAAGCGAAGGTGCCGTTCTTCTCCATCTCCGGTTCCGAATTCGTGGAGATGTTCGTGGGCATGGGCGCGGCGAAGGTGCGCGACCTGTTCCAGCAGGCCAATGAAAAAGCGCCCTGCATCGTGTTCATCGACGAAATCGACACCATCGGCAAAAAGCGCGACGCCGGCGGCTACGGCGGAAACGACGAGCGCGAGCAGACGCTCAACCAGCTGCTCACCGAAATGGACGGATTCGACGGCAAAAAGGGCGTGGTCATCCTCGCCGCTACCAACCGCCCCGAATCGCTCGACCCGGCGCTTCTGCGCCCCGGCCGGTTTGACCGCCGCATTCCCGTGCAGCTGCCCGACCTGAACGGCCGCATCGCCATCCTGAAGGTGCACGCGAAGGACGTGCATCTGGATTCGAACGTGGACTTCTCTGCCATCGCGCGCGCCACGTCCGGCGCGTCCGGCGCGGAGCTGGCCAACATCATCAACGAAGCCGCGCTGCGCGCCGTGCGCATGGGGCGCTCCACCGTTTCGCAGGAGGATCTGGAGGAAAGCGTCGAAACCGTTATCGCCGGTTATCAGCGCAAGAATGCCGTCATGAACCCCGAGGAGCGCCGCATCGTGTCCTACCACGAAATCGGCCACGCGCTCGTCGCCGCGAAGCAGACCAATTCCGCGCCCGTCACCAAGATCACCATCATCCCGCGCACGTCCGGCGCGCTGGGCTACACGATGCAGGTGGACGAGGGCGAGCACTTCCTGATGAATCAGGAGGAAATGGAAAACAAAATCGCCACGCTCACCGGCGGACAGGCCGCCGAAAAGCTGGTCTTCGGCCGCATCACCACCGGCGCGTCCAACGACATCGAGCAGGCGACGAAGCTCGCCCGCGGCATGGTTGCCCGCTACGGCATGAGCGAGGAGTTCGGCATGGTGGCGCTGGAAACCACGAACAACATGTACCTCGGGCAGGATACCTCTCTGGCCTGCGCGCAGGCCACGGCCGAGCGCATCGACCGTCAGGTCATCGCCCTCGTGAAGAAGGGCCGCGAAAAGGCCGACGCCATCCTGAAGGAAAACGAGCCGAAGCTGCACGAGCTGGCCGCCTACCTGCTGGATAAGGAAACGATCACCGGCGAGGAATTCATGCGCATTCTGAACGCGCCGGAAACCCGCTGATTCCTCCCTTCGACTGCCGTCGGGTTCTTCTGAGCCCGGCGGCAATTTCATTGAATCCGACAGCAACAGGCAGTTGCTTGTGCGCGGGCGCGTTCTGTGCTATAGTGTCTCCATCAGGGAGGCGGTTGACATGGACACAAAGGAAATTCTGTATCATCTGAGGACGCAAAAGGGGCTTTCGCAGGACGAGCTGGCGGAAAAGGTTTTCGTCACCAGACAGGCGGTGTCCCGCTGGGAAAACGGCGAGACGACCCCGAACGTGGAAACGCTGAAGCTGCTTTCAAGGCTCTTCGACGTTTCCATCAATACCCTGCTGGGCGCGCCCAGACAGCTGATCTGCCAGTGCTGCGGAATGCCGCTCGACGATTCCACCACCAGCAGGGACCCCGACGGTTCCTTCAACGAGGACTACTGTAAGTGGTGCTATACCGGCGGCCAGTTCACCTATACCAGCAAGGAACAGCTGATCGACTTCTGCGTAACCCATATGGCCACAGAAGCCTGGCCCGCCGAACAGGTTCGCGCCCATATGGAAGCCGTCGTGCCCGAGCTGAAGCATTGGAAAAAATAGTTCATCCACCATCAGGATTTTAATCTGATATGTTTATTTACTCATAATTTCAAATCAGTGTTCGTACGTCATACAAACGGTTCAGATGATAAGACACCCCTATCGTAAAGAGGACAACCCGAGAAAGGGGTTGATGCAAAGAGGTGCTTCTTGCATCAACCCCACCTGACTCAGAATACGTTCAATTAGGTATTACCAAACACTATCCTTAGGAGTCCGTTTAATAAGCGTTCCATCACCCTTATTACAGGCACCTGTACATTCTGCCATCGCCGTACCAGCTGCGTTTGCTACCTCCGTGGTGACTTTCGTGGACTTGCTTCCTGAGGCTTCGCCAACTTTTGTCCCATTCTGGTAGGTAACTACCTTTACATTGTATGTATGGCCACTTGTATCAGATTCAGCAGAATGTGCACCTTCTATGCAAGGCCAGCGCGACCCAATAAGAGGAATCGTCTGATGCCAATGAGCCTTGCATGTCGTATTGCGCGTAGCCACCTCGCACGCTTGCGCAACGGTAAAGCATAGAAGTCCAACTACGATTGCCATTAGAAGAACACGCCGGGATTTGCACCTCATTCAGGACACCATCTTTCTATTTTTTCCGAGTCAGGTATCTATAACACCATCACAGATTCTTATGTGATGGTCGCACAGATCGGCATAAGCGGCGTTATGGGTTACCATAATGACGCATCTCGCATCTCGCGTCATTCCAAGCAGCGTTTTAACCGCCTGCATTCCGGTAACGGAGTCAAGCGCACCGGTAGGCTCATCTGCCAAGATGATTTCGGGCTGATTCATCAGTGCACGCGCAATCGCAACACGCTGCCTTTGGCCGCCCGAGAGATAGCATACCTTTGTTTCCAGATAGTCAGACATTTCCAGTGACGCCAACAGTTCCTCCGCTCGCTTCCTTCCGTATTGCCTTCCTTTTCCCGCAAGAACAGCGGCAAGCACGCAGTTTTCAAGCACCGTCAAATACTCCAGCAAAGCGAAGTCCTGAACAATCAGGCCAATGTGATTGCTGCGCATTTCACTTCTTTCTCGATCGGTTAATTGCCTCCACTCCCGGTTCATCACAAGCACGCGGCCAGCCGACGGCGTAATCAAACCCGCGATGAGATTCAGCAGTGTGCTTTTTCCCGCTCCAGACTCTCCGATGATCGCATAGCTTTGCCCTCTTTCGAAGGAATAGGTTACTTCCTTTAACGCACACACTGGCTCGGTATGCGCATTCTCATACGTCATTCCAACCTTATCCAAACAAATAAGCTCCATCTATTGATCCTCCCTTACGCTGGTTACTATATCAGTCGACATAAATCTGTACGCCCACCAATAAACCAATGCCATTATAAGTGCAAAGCCGGCAAACAGCACCTGCCACTTGACCTGCTGAGGAACACACGTTTGACCATTTGATAGAAGCATCTGGCTGAGAAATAAGCCCGCAAGCATCATTAGCACATGTGAATACGCAATCATCGCCATCCAATTCATTGCAATGCGGCGCTTCGTTACTCCTAATAGGCGAAGAACCGATAAATCGCGGCGCTTATTGTATGCAAAGGCGATATTGTAGCATACAACACCCGCAACCGTCAGCAAAATGAAAACGAATATAAGCAGTCGATTTCTGCCTGCATTATAGGCCTCCATCTCTTCTACGCGCTGTGCAAGAACATGCCCCGTATTCGAAAGGCCAAATCCTTTTTCATAGAGAGATTCCTGTAAAGCCGCTCGTTTCTCATCGCTGCCCGCAACGTCGTTCGTCATATGAATTGCCAGTACCGATGCAATTTGGTAGCCAATCTCATTTCTCCATGGAAGTGTGTCAAGTGGAATTATCAGTGTATTCTGTAGATTGTGCCAAAACAGAATGTTCCTTATGCTTGGATTGGAAACGAATTGCCCCGCATTTAGTCGTGGCAGGCCACCATACTCATTCATGATTCCAACCACCTTTATTGTGATCGGAACCGACAGCTCCTCGTTATATCCGTCCAGCACCATAGGCACAGTCGTTCCGATTGGATAGTCTTTTGACAAGTCATAGCTGACAACAGCCGGAAAAATGCCATGCTCGACATCCTTTTGATTCCATTCACCGGATGATAGCGGTATGTTCATCCTCGATACGATACTGCTCGATATAGCCAAAACGTTTGTTCCCGAATTCCTGTCAAACATCTCAACCTGTACACCGATGCCCTTCACACCGGCAACGACTTTCACAGCATTGATATTGTCAATCCAATATGCATTGTATCCCCCTTCATAGGGCTCCCTTCCGGCAAATTCCAGCCACAGCGTATCGCGCATGGATTCCTGCGCAAAAACACTTTCGGCATACCTCATCTGCACAACCGAATCAAGCACCACGCCCGAAACAAATCCCGTCGCCAGACTTACAAGAATCAGAACGATGATTCGAAATCCGCACTTAGACGTCATAATTCTTTGAACATCCATCGGTTTCTAACACCCCTTCCGTTTTCTATTCATTCCATTTATCAGGCAATATCCAACAAACCCTATCACCCAAACAATCCCAACGCTCGCAATACTTGCGATGGACATGCCGGGTCGCATATTCGTTCCGCCCATACACAGTGCGTATATCGGAACAACCATAATCAGCATCATCAGGGCTAAAATCGTCAAAAACAAGGTCAAAGAAGCTCGCACTTCCCGTATGGAAGCACCAAGCATCGTACAACGCTTTATTACCGGCTTCAATCTTTGCATAAATAGCTTCCAGAATATCAGTTGATTAACCATGCACGCAAACATGATCATCTCAACCGCCCACATTTCCTTTACCTTCTCACCAAGCATTTCGTGCGTTAATTCAGACCAATTTGATAACACTGGATGAGAAAACGAGTGAATACCAAATTCCTTGTAGCTTGTTTCAAGCTTCACACGCTCAGCCTCTGTCAGCGGCTCATTCATGACAATCGCCATCGCGGCTACACAGATGTGCTGCTCCGCCATCATTTCTAATGGTATGTAGATTGCCCCGACGGCATTGTCCGACTCAGAGGCTCTGCCGAAAACGCGCATATTTGGGTTTTGTGCACAATCGATTGCGATCGTTTCATCGCTCTCGATTTGCGAGATTATTTCGTTTGGAAATGTATACGGTAGCATGAACGCTTTTTCTACGCGATTCATCCTGCGGCCATTGATCGTTATATGCATGTCCTCCATGCTCACATCGTATTCATCCGGTATGAAGCAGTGCTCTACATAACAGCTCAATTCCTCGTTGTTGGCATCAGCCGTGCCGTACAGAATGTTGTTTGGTGTCATGAAAACATTCCTGCTCAAGCCATAAACCAGAACGTCTCCATTTTTACTCGGTGCCTTTGCCAGAACATAGACAGACGAAATGACCTTATCCTCCATGTCTCGCTCCATTTTCTCCGCCAACCGTGCATAATCGATCGGCTTATCGAACAACCACTGGCAATACAGCTCGTTGGTAAAATGCTGATACTGGTTGTCTGGACTGAACGCAACGGCAGCACCAAAAAGAATGCTTAAACAGCACAAACCAGAAAGCCATGCGCATACCACAAGCTGCTTTTTCGCAAACAGGTATTTGAAGTATATACTCAGCAAGAATTTGTATTTCTCCAAGCAAAATCTCATAACCAAGTCAAGCCTCCTGTCCAAATACCTCCGCCAATATGCCACCGAATTCCATGAGCTCCCCGTGCGGCATGCCTCTACCCGCGCCGCACTTCATAGAAAACCATTCTGTTTAGTAAGAAACAATCTGTGAATACGCCCAGCCCGTCTCCAAGACGACCCCCTCCGCGTCCTTAACTGTGCATTTGGCATAGACGCGATAGTCGTATCCAGTGCTCACATTCTTTTCCTCATTTATTCGAACGGCTGCTTTTCCATCGGCAGTTCCGCTCCATGAGCATACAGGCGTCCAAATCTTGCTGCCCGAAACTCTCTTTTGGAGCGTAACTAACAAAACCGTGGTCGTCTCCACGTAACGACCTCGACCAGAACCGAAGCACAGCGCCGTTCCACCTTGGATATCAAGCGTCGCGTTCACAGAAGCAATATGCTCATATTGTGGTTCCACAGAAATGCTATCCTTCTGCCCTGCCGCAGCAAATGACTGCTGTGAAATCAGCCCGAAGACCAGTGCGAGAATCAGTGCCGTCAACTTTTTTGCCATATGGAAACGCCTCCTTCCAATTTCACCTTGTAAATGCAGAAGAAGGCGTTTTTGTTGCAGCAAATTTTGAAAAATTTTTTTATTTTTGAATGACCCCTACGGATTCAGCGACAGCCAGCGTTGTTTCGTAATCATCGCTGCTGATGATAAAATAACGATCGCCATTTGCCCAGATGATATCCACCTCACTAAATGGCTGCTCCAGAATTATCGCTGCTGCTCCATGAAGCGTCGTGTGCGTAATTTTCGCTTTTTCCGTATTGATCACGGTTGCCATCGTGCTATATACTCCGATTCGCAGAATCTCATCCCGCGCATTCACATACTCAGCCTCGCTGTTTCTTGCAACGGAGTGCGCAAATTGCAGGACGTAGTCATCCGGAATATAGCTTGGGTAATAGTTTTCCGTCCACTCCTCAGGCACCTCCACGCCCAGCCCGGTATCGACAAAGCGAATGTCCATATAGGAGGAATTGATTTCCGTCAGGAATTCCATCACCCTTGCGCGCACCGTCGTGCTCGTCGCGGTGGCGATGGTCAGGCACATATTCGCAACCAGGATGATGCAGGCGGCAGCCTTCAGAAGGCGCGCGCCCTGCCTTCGATCGTGTTTCCAGTCGTGCCGCTTCATCCGCTGGTCGATGGAGGCGAGAATCCTCGGCGTACACTCCGCCGCCATGCGCCGCGTTTCCGCTTCATCCTCTGAAGACGCGCTCTCCCTCGCCGCTTCACCCTCCTTTTACAGCATTTGATAGATGGCAAGCTCCAGCGCGGCCTCCTCGTGCTTCTCCTCCGTCGTTTTCGCCCGTTCCCGTTCAGAATTCATAGGATTCACCTCCCAGCAACACATAAATTCTCTGCCGCGCTCTCGTCAGTCTGGAGCGCACCGACACACTCTGAATGCCCAGCACCTTCGCAATCTCCGAATCCGAGCACTTTTCGAAATACTTCATGCGCAAAACCAACTGATCGTCCTCGGATAGCTGCCCGATGGCCTCCATCAGCTCCTGAATGGTGCATTTCTGTAGCATGCGCCTGTCCGGCGCGGTGTTCTCGTCCGCAAGGAATTGGAGCGCCTCCTCGCTTGCCGCCTCCTTGCGCCCCTTTTCCTTCGATGAAGCAGGTACGCGGCATTTTTCACTGTAGAAATGACGTATCCCTCCAAAACGTTGCAGTCCAGCTGCCGCAAACGCGAAATTTTACCGATCAGCAACACGCACGCCTCGCTGACCACGTCCTCCGCGTCCGGATCGGATTTGGTCAGCGTACGCGCCACCCGAAACATGGTTATTCGGTGCCGTATAAAAAGTGCCTTCATGAACTCTCGATCGGTTTCACCCGCAACCGAAAGAATCACCACCGGAAATAGCAGCATGCGCTTCTCCTCTCCCCCGTAGAATCCCCAGCCCGATTTATGAAGCTATTATAACAGAATTTCCGGCTTCCTTCCAGCCCTTCTCCACGCGCTGCCAATGAATCGCTTCCGCCCTCTCATAAAACGCGCAAAAGAAAAAGCCCGCCGCAGGAGGCCGCGAGGCTTTCTGCGGCTGTACTTCTTCATCGAACAGAAAGAAAGTGACAAACGCAAAAGCACGTAGTATAATAGCCTGTAGAAATGCTTGAATGTGGCTGGAAGGAGATTCCATGAAGAGATTTTGGGCGGGACTGCTGTGCCTTATGCTGCTGTGCGGCGCGGTTTGCGCGGAGACATTGAACGGGAGGAACGCGAGCGGAAACGTCTCCATCCCCTACGGCGTGCTGAACATCGAAAGCGAAGCGTTTGCGGGCTGCGCGGATATAATCTCGCTCCGGATTCCGGAAACCGTGAAGAGCCTTGGCGACGGCGCCTTTCGCGACTGCCCGGCTCTGACGACCGCCGTCATCGAAGAGGGATTGACAACCATCGGAGCCTATGCCTTCGCCGGAAACGGCGCGCTGCGCTCGGTAACCCTGCCGGACAGCGTGTTGAGCATCGAAGACACGGCGTTTGAAGACTGCGCAAGCCTGACGCTGACGGTGGCCGAGGGCTCCTACGCGGAGCAATACGCAAAGAAGCTCGGCATCCCCTATACCCATGAACAGAGCAGCGATGCAAAGGTGTGGATCAACCGCCGGTACATGAACAACCTTGGGCTTGTCGACCCCGTAACGCTGGACGAGCTTTCCGAGGTCGTTCAGCTCATGATGACGTGCGACGCGGACGGGAACGGAATCGCCGATGAACTGGTTGCCGCCGCGGCGACCGAGGA
>JABLTK010139031.1_pt1 | contig 24387 bp, 31 predicted proteins | sample 7160131 | NCBI WGS metagenome assembly JABLTK01 (sample SAMN14651221, study PRJNA627086) | human gut metagenome | isolation source: feces | host: Homo sapiens
CCCGAGAACGAACGACAAATCTTGCGCAGACTTATCTACAATGAAGCATTGCTGTTTAGGTAGGATGTGAAAGATGACATGGAGTGTAGTCAAGAATCCCATCCTCTTGATGGCACATCAATGATGAGAAGAAGACATCGTAGTTTAACGATGGGATCCGTGCCAGAACGGTTGAATGATCCTTTTTCAAGTTCATTTCGTGAAAGGAATGGTAATGTAGGCACTAGTAGGTAATCTGTAGTTAATGCCTTCTATTCGGATGAAGACAAAAAGAATTGTGTTATCTTGTAATTTTATATTGGTATTGCTAGGATGAAACACTTTGTTTGTAAATACAAAATAGCTCCTTTTTCTGTAATTGATATTTTGGTACTCACAAGTCTAACTCGTTTAGAACTGAATAAAACAGCTAAATAGGCATAATAATACGTATATATAAGGTTCAGGCCTATTATCAATGAAATATCCCTAGTAAAGGTTTTCATTCATTTCTACGACTCTTTGGAATCATTGATATCACCTTTCGTAATGTCATCAGAAAGTCAATTGAGAGTATCTCATGGATACCCCAAAGAGCTTCGCGTCAATTTCCTCCGATTACAAGTAAGTCTTGTCAATGAATTATCACATCACTATTTGTATTTTTTCATTGTGTTCAATTGATTAACATCATATTTTGATTGTTTACGTCTGGTGTAGATGTCTAGCCTCATGGCCTATGCCAAATCGTTTAATATTCCAGTAGCAGATAATATAACGCATGAAGAATTAGCTGTGATGGTAGCAAAGTGATTCAAGAGTGTCAGAGTAATCTGTAGTCATTTCGTAACTGCTTCTGTCACTGAACAGACAGTAAGGCAGCACTTTTATGAGAAAACTGAAATGGTTGGAACACAATGAATACCTCAGAGTATAGATGCGACAAAAGGAGGAATTAGCATCTCACCAAGTAGCAGAAAAGGTATTACCCAAGCGTCATTCAAAAAAACCGAAAAAGGTAGGTTAGGGAAACTAATGCTTTTGTAGTATCAAGATTCGGTCACTTATACATATCATACAAGGTCCAAAGATCAAGATCATGACGATGACGAGTATGTGGAACCAATTACGGAGGAAAAGATTCAGTATTGTTTTTGTGGTGGAGAGGCAACCGATGAAATGATTCAGTGCGATAATCCTAATTGCAAGCACAAGTGGTTTCATTACTCCTGTGTGGGGGTTGATGATCCTCAGAATCTCCCAGAAACATGGTACTGTCCTGAGTGCCGACAGAGTGCCTAATTTCTCTTCTTTGTGTGATTATTCTTTTTCATTTGCTGTAGTAACAACTTTTTGTTTTTAAACTTCTCAAAGCAGGTTTTCGAACCAACTACATAAGTTAGATAATATAGTTTTGTTCGATTCGGCTTTCTTTTGTTGTATCCTCCAAACTAGTTTTATCACCTAGAAGATCGTTCAATAGTCAGAAATGGCATTAATAAGCTGATACATCCATAAAATCATGGACTAAAAACAATGAGGTCCTTCTGTTTTACTTCTTAGCCAGTTCAGAATTTCATAGCTTTTCTCGTACATCAATCAGTCTATATGTGGATCTCCATGATAGATGCAGTTCCGTTTAGTACAGATATCTAAAGGATAATTACATGATTGATCCCCGCGGTAAAATTAAGTTTCCATGGTTGGTTTCATGAATCATTTGTATTGTTGTTGGATTCATATATTTTATGATTCTTATGGTTATTGTCTATTATACATGTGTACAGTTTCAGTAGTACTATCATTGCAATTAGTGTTTATCAGAATCTTTGAGAAGATATCGTAGTGTCAAATGCTTATAAGAATATAAGATTATCAGATATGATAGTATTACTAATAATCACATGTTTGTTTCATCTACTGTTGTTTTGTATCTCTATAGACTGCAATAAAATATATTAAGAGGCTCATTAAATGCGGACTACTGACATATATGTTCAGGTTGTCACGAGAAATGAAAACACTGACTGTATGACATAGTTAATGGATATTTTCTCCTAATTCGTCTGGTACCAGTTTAAAATGGATTCATGAAAAATGAATAAATGATTGGTAGTTGTTACTGGCCAGTGTAATTATTATTACTTTCATTTCCTCCAGTGTCGTTAAGAGTGATTCATAAAAGAAATTTAAAGATTTCGTGAGTCTCCTCTTAGTCTCTCTAGTGGGTCAATCAAATGAAGAGAGGCGTAGAGAAACACCGGAAGACGGAAAGGCTCTAAATAAAGCATAAAGAGTCTCTTTTATGTTGGATAAATGACCTAATAGGTACCAGGACATCACTACTGTTACTTGTCACAACCACGCTTACAATGTATTGAAAACAGTATCTAACACATATCAAGAGCTCCTAACAAGCTGAATGATGATAGGCAAGCAAACTCAACGAATTAATTGTCGCTGTATAAGAGTCATTACCGACAACCGCCTTTGATGAAGAGTATTATCCTGTGAGTCAGTCTATAGAACCAAAAATAGTACCAATCAATGGGAAGACTGGTTGTAGAAATCATATACTCAATTTGATCTCAGAAATGATTGCAACGAACTGAAATAATCAGTATGGTCAATACAGAGCGTATTTAAAGAGAAAGCAACCGAGAGATAAATCCAATATGCAGTTCTGCGTCAAAAATAACCACTTATTGGGCAGTTAAGATATTTTCCAGTCCTTCGATTCCAGCTGGTTGTTATCTCCATCAGTGAGTACGAGACAACACAATCCCCATATGTCAAGAGGATGGTAGTGAACAGGACTTATTCCATTATCCTCAATTATGATAGTATGTTAAAACCTATGAGAAGCTGATAGGGTGTTCTAGCTTTCGTGCTATTGAAGAAGGCTGAAATACACTAAACTTTCAACTCACATGTATATCAAGGCTACCTTAAAGATAGCACATTAATGTACATAACCACAAGTGCCGAGAGAAAAGTAGTAAACAATTATCTGGGCCGTTCTTTCCAATCATATTTATGGGGATTCCCGCGGACTTGGTCTTTCTAACCGATATTTTAACCTGTTATGACTGGAGTACATCTGCTATCAGTTGTTTTCTTTGTCTGTATAATCCCTTCAACTATTTGGAGAGACATGAACTACAATGATAGGATATATGTTACAAGTCTAGTTAATAATATAAAATCTGTACCATTAATTTACCGTACTCCTTAAAGAGTGATTTATGACTGTAGAACCCTCTATACATGAGTCTTTTGTTAGTGATCATAACCATACCGTTTCTTCTACTAGTTGGAATGTAACGATGTAGAATAAGTTGATATTAGTGAACTGTAGGGAAAGACAGACAAATCTAAAGAATGTTACTAAAAGTGTAAGTGCCGTGTTTATAACTGTTGCCCCTTCTATCTTAGTATTACCAGCTGTAAATGCAACTACCAGTCCTGGTACAGTTGCTCCAGCTCAGGCAACTGTTCTTCCATCAACACCAGAAGTTCCTATGGTGAATAGAACCCCAGTAGTTCGAACTACTCCTAGTGTTACTCTTCCACCTATTCCTGGTATTACAGCTAAGCCTGTTGCGACACCTAAGCCTGGTGTTACAGCTAAGTCTAATGTTACAGCTAAGCCTATTGTAACACCTATGCCTATTGTAACACCTATGCCTGTGGTTACAGCTAAACCTATTGTAACACCTAACCCTGTGGCTCCATCCAAGCCCTCGACTCCAAAACCCAAAGCTACACAGTTTTCTGCCACCTCCAAGTCGGATACTGCATCTGCTCCCTACCGGCTAGTGTCCATTTCCGAGATTCCGTATAAGTCCCATACGAAGAATATCATCACCTATATTGGAAATCACCCAGTATTTTTCCAACACAACTCGATGGACTCCATCATCCAAAGGAATGGTAAAGGCGAACTCACCATAAACATTGATGCATCGTTTACACAGTCTCGATACTTCGTAGTCCCAAATATTAAGGGTCTTTGTAATCGATTGCAGATTTTCGCTGGGCTTTATATCATTTCTTCATATTTTCGGATTCCAATCATTTTATCGAAGAGTATGGGATGGAAACAAGTCTGGAACATGAAAGAAATGTTTCGAGGACAGTTGATTGAAGTACCAGATCGAGGTAGGATATTTGCAATTCCGTAAATACTAGAGATTTGTGAATGTGCATATCAAGGCATGATTTTTCATCTTCATAGTCAAGTCAAGGATAAGATAGCTTTACAATACTTCAAGAAGGCCATTCAAATGAATTCAACAGACATATTATTTCCAAAAAAGTATTGTTTGACTATAGGCAACATCAATCTTGTCCACTGGTGTATCCTCAACCCTCAAATTCGTCAATTTATGATCAAGAATGGTTTCTTTGTTGCTGCGAGTCATTCTAAAGTTCCTCAACAACATTTACTTATGTTAGGACGTGTGCTGAAATATGTGTTGAGACCACAACCTATCGTTCTTGCGGAGATGAATCGAATTGTACCCCATTTCAATTCCACTTCGTATGTTGGAGTTCATCTGCGATGTGGTGGCAGACTCAGCGATATGCATGACCCTTCGACGTATCTTACAATGGAACAGTTGCATCGTGTTTTCAACCATCTTCGGAACATTCCTGATTCTTTACCAATTTTCCTCTCAACCGATTCTAAGATTGCCAAAGAGTCTATGCGTAAAAGTCTTTCAACCAAGACTATTTACACAGATACTAAACCCGTTGTGATTGCGGATTCTCAGTTGATGACACCAGAAAAGGCCTTGAGTTATCTCTTATCGGCTGTATCTGAACTCATGCTCTTGGGTCATAGTTCTGAATGTTATGGTACCTCTGGAAGTACATTTACTCATGTGGGTTGTGCTTTGGCTCAGAAGATCCCATATATCATAGGAAAGAAATCAACAAATGTAGCTAGACTTGGTTCAAATTATAGTTATCTTTAATGTGTTTGTTGACACATTTTCGCCTAAATGTTTGTTCGCTGTCTTGGACGTGTAGGAAATGAAATAGATAATTCAGAATAGATTCCAAAGTGTGTTACAGCTGCTTTAAAACCAGTACCTAGTAAAGACCAATGAATGATAATAATCAACAGTGCAGATGTGTCTAAAACGTTTATTCTCAGCTGAAGGTTCCAATGAACAATTTATGTGACTATAGAGAGTGACAATGTTATCGATATCACCACAATGGATATGTTTGACGAGTATAAGAAGGTTAAAATGTTCAAGAGGATATAATATAGGCGGCAATACCATCTATTTCATTTTTCACATCCAAGAAGTCTGATTCTTGTCGTAAAATCAGTCCTCTGTTTTCTCACTTCAGGTGTATCTTAATACCGGTTTTCATCGTAGTACAATGGTTCCAACCGTAACGTTTCTGAAGGTTGACATCGCAGACAACGAGGCACTAAGCAAAGTAGAAAAGGTGGAAGTAAATAAAAAGGCTGGATATCAGAATTAGGAAGTGCCTACATTCATTCTCTACAAGAATGGACAGCTATTGAGTCGTGTAAAAGATTATTCAGGTTTGAAGGTCTAGTTCTCGGGTGCCAGTGGTTTGGACTTGATGAGTTTAATTGAAGTAGCAAATGATCACTTTCATTTTAGTTAAAACAAACAACCCAATCCCTTGTTTTCATGAATGTGTCACAGCTGTCCAAAACAAATTGAACATTCTTTTTCCATTGCTGGATCTTGCAACGCATATTCTCCCATTCTCCATCCACTACAATACACTGAGTGCGTCTCAAAGTCACTAATCCATCTCATACCTACGTAACAGCAAACTCTTCTTTAATTTGATCCATTCGTCCTTCTATAAGACCTGTCTGTATGGCATTCACAATGTATTGTTCAGCTTCTTCTTTCGGAACACACAACTCCTTTGCAATTTCCATATAGGTCATCTGAGAACGGCTGCCACATAGTCTGGCGAGACATAATAAACGAGCACGTTGCATCAAAGTCGCTTGATCCAATTCTACATATCATACTTGCAATGAATAGCAACGATGTTGCAAGAGAAGGTCCTGGTGATTATTTAGGAAGTCAGGCAGACGCTGGAAATCTCCAGAGTTCACAATCAGCAGTAAATCAAACAAATCCTTTTCACATTTCTCCAGTCCTTGTAACAAGGGATACTCGCTCGTACGATTCGTTTCATCCTGAGTAGGAGACTGTAACCCTTCCACGGCTAGAACTCAACATAACAAACTATTTCTACCACACATCACAGCATAATTCTTGTATTCAGGCTCATCTGGTGTATACGTACTGAGCAACTTCACCAAACATTGATGTGCCTCAGTACTATTAATGAACCCCAATCTCACTCCACTACCTGCGCTGCATACCCAGAAGAGTAGTACGTAAAACCACTAAGACATCACGATACTCGCCAATCACTGGCTCCCATTCCTTGTTGTCCTGACTCATAAGATACTTATAGTAAAATTCCAAAGATTCTATAATGAGATTCAACAAGAAAACACACTTGACTCGTGAGCAAAGTTGATGATCTTGTGAAGAAGGGCTGCACGACATTCTTTAAAGGAAGGCATACAATTCAGAATAAGAGAGAGACTAGAATCGTTAAAGAAATAAAAAAATACATTCGAGCTTTCAGATTGGTGGTCATGGAGGAAGATAAGACCATATCACAAATGGACACACAAACCTTCTTGCACTCTTCATTCATACCAATCGTCTTGACAGTTTCCATGAGAATAAAGTACATACTCTCAACATCTATAGAAATGGTTAGAACTGCTTTCATTCGGCATCAAATTCATACCTCTTTCTGGGAGGGTATCCCACTTTTCGTTTATTATTGTACAGCACAAAAGCACAAATTCGCCATACTTCTTCGCATTATATAAATCGGTAAGCTTATTATTGAGCTCATTTCCCTTTTCCTCTTCCTAAATAGGTCATAGGTACACTACAGCGCATACATGAAATCCGCATAAGAATGACACAACATGGTCTCTGAGATCATCATTTGGTTTAGGACTGTAGAATAAAGTGGACGACATTAGGAAACAGATCGATTATGCTGTCACTATAGTAGGCGAAAGAACGGGGATAGATCTTTCTTTGGCAACAAACATCCATCATTACTTTCTAGTTCGTAATAGATTACTAACTTGTTCGAGCTCGCTAATAAGCGAAAGAAGCTCAGGATTCAAGTGACTCTAGACTCAATCTCAATCAAATGACTTACACAGTACGATAATGTACTTGAAACTCTGTTAAGTTTTGCTGTGCAAAACTGTATTTCCGCCTCCGTAAAGAAGACACCTGGATTTGATATGAACGAATTGGGTGATGGAGGAACGACTTGACTAGGTAGAACTGGAAGAACTCCTGGAGAAGAATATCCTTGTCCAGAACTAGATAGTCTATATCGATCTATCGAATCGACATTACCACGACTGCTGACAGACGACGTACCTCGCCTATAATTCTGTATATAGTCTGAACTGACGTTACATTGATGGTACAAATCGATAGGAACTTCTGGTACAGGAGGAGTCGATTCGCAAGAACCAGGAATGCGAACAGATGAATCTGATTGATAACCAGGGATCGGAGAAGGTATAATTCCACTGTGGCTAGAGGTGGATGAAGAAGGATATGAATGATCCATAACAGAAAGAGGGTTCACCACGGGAACTGAAGGAAAATCAGGTTTCTTCTTAAGGTTTTTATCCAGATCCTGGATTTTGGGACACTTTGGAATAGACTTGCGATTAGAGCCTTGAGAAGGGAGTGAGAAACTGCTGTGCGTACTGGAAGGAAGGGATTCGACAGGGTCAGTTGGAGGACTTACTTCCATTGGGACCACGTCATTGGGATCGACAGGAGTATCCGATGTCTCTATGAAAGGAAGATTGATGGGGATATCTGTAGGAAGAGCGTCCACCGTTCTATTATCATCTCCAGGTAATCGAGCCAGGTTTAGATCATCACCACTTGGCAATCGATCCAAGTTCAAATCATCACCACCTGGTAATCTGTCCATGTTTAGCTCATCACCACTTGGTAACCGATCCAGGTTTAAATCGTCACCACTTGGTAATCGATCTATGTTTAGATCATCACCACTTGGTAATCGATTCAAACTCAGATCATCACCACCTGGTAATCGATCTATGTTTAGATCATCACCACTTGGCAATCGATCCAAATTCAAATCATCACCACCTGGCAATCTGTCCATGTTTAGATCATCACCACTCGGTAATCGATCCATGTTTAGATCACCACCATCTGGCAATCGATCCAGATTCAAGCCATTACTTCCAGAAACTTGCTCTTGAGAACGCTCCCATTCTTCAAATGAAGTACGGTAAAAGGTCCCTGATCGTTGAAGCTCACTCAAAATTGATTCCATCCACTTTAGCTGAGATGATTCCTAAACTGAATAACTACCTCCAAAATTACTTGAGAAGAAAGATTATCACTATCTCTGCGAAATACAAGATAAATATAACACCGTTGTAGAGCTTGTTGCAATACCCTAACCAGAATCCCTCGATCCCTCTCCTACTTCTCATCACTATTATCCTTGAAATATTGCTGACATAGATTATAGCAAAAGTCGAACAGTCGATGCCAACCAAACTACAATTCACAACTCACATCTACGACAACATCTAGATTATTCTTATCACATTTATAGTTCCATTCATGAGCTACACTGTCATAATAGGAACGGCATTGACGTATATAATCGCCAAATTTAGCGGGATCCGTTTGGCTATATGGTTCCAAGACACGGATACCATAAGAGAGCATTTCCATACCTAGATCGCGAAGTGTAGGATCTTTAGCAGTTTGTACAATAATATCAAAACCCTCCTTGACTACCTTTTCGGGTGGAACAAAAAGATCAGACATATCAAACTGAAACTGACTAAATGCTTTTTGACGAATTATTACTACCAAGTTTTAAGAAGAAAAAAAGGAATCGATTACTCGAATTTTCAAGTGATTATAATCGCAACAATTGATCATCATATTATCGAAATGAAATAAAAATGTTTCTTTCAATTGTTGAGTTTACAAGATGTGGATCCTGATATGAAGAACACTGGTCTTTCATTGATATGACAGACACTCACTTTTCCCAAAATTATAATCCTTCCTACTGTCGATACCATTAGCATCACCACAAATAAAGAAATAACACAGATTCTGCAAACAAAGCCCATTTTGCATATTCGAAATTGTCATTCAATTTTGATACCTAGTTATTTTCTCATTCACACACATTTCTGAAGTGAATTATTTTCATCTGTATATCAACGTCCAAGAGTAAAGAGAGTATTCGTGTGTGTTTTATGAGTTCTGAACGAGAGAACCTCAGTCAAATAACAGTTGGAGAGCCAACATTAGCATCGGTCTCGCCCAATAATAGTTTGTTTAGAAGCCAAGGAGATGATGTGTAGGAGGAACTCCAACAACCATTTCAATACCTTGCAATAATCAGGTAGTTGACGATTCTCTTTTTAATGGTAGGTATACGCTAATGGCATAAGAGATGGAAGCCGTCGAGTAAAGACAGTACTTTGCTGTATCTTCAATTGAAGAATAGAAGAAACCCCGATTTCACTGGGACGGAGAACTTCATTTGCATTTCCTACAGCAAATCTACAAATTTGGATTAGATAGTATGGACGAGAAAACACTGTTATAATCAGATATTTCTACACAGACTGTCTTCAATACGATGCGGCAATATAGCAATGACATTACATATGACTTCATTGACAGTCAGTTAAAGGTGGGCAACGTGTAGTGATTCTTATATAGTCATATCGGGAACATTTGGAAGAATCGCTTCAAGAGTTCGCACAATATTATAATCAATCGTTTCAATATCAGGAAAACTATTCTGATGTAATACTTCAAGGTAATACTCATTCGTAGACAGATGCTGTTAGTGGCAAGTTTTCTGTATATCCGTTTGCTCCACAGTCTGCATCTGCTATAAATGTATGCGCTGAGAGAATATAATGATCATAGGATGAAATCCCACCAGTTCCTTCTGTTCAATCCAATGTCCCTGAGTCTACATATTCTCAGAGCACCGTTTCGATGTCTCAACATCAAGAAGCATCTTCGTCACAAGAAATGTCACAATTTCGGCAAGATTCCAAGCCCCTAGTTCCTATTCTACCATCCATTCCGATTCAGCAACAACAGTATCCAGATGAGTCTCACAATCGAATTGCAATGCCAAATTGGTCTCATTTCATGAACCGCGAAAGTGCGATGGATTCTCAATTCCAACTTCATCAAGATATGATGAGTCAGAACAACTACATCTTGAAACGGATGGAAAATCTTGATGAGTCTATCCATGGACGAACATTTGGAGATGCGATGCGATCAACAGGTCCTGATCTTATTGGAATAACAAGCTCGGAGGATGATGCTGGATCGATGGGAACTCGGCATTCTCGTCGAAAACATACTGCAAAGGAGCAGTTCCCTTTAGATCTGATAAATACTGTGTTATCACCTCAGAATGTAAGTAATGATTCAAAAAATGATAGATAGGACCGGTTTGTTGAACAGGTAAACCGGGTACTCAATGAGAATCCGTTTCGTTGGAGTGATGTAATTGGTTGATCTGTAGATGCTCCTGATAATTCTATACAGTATTCTGGATTGGATGTGTTTAACGAAGAATCGTTTAATTTCCCTCCTTACGGAGATGTATTTGATTTCTTAAGTTGAACAAGAAGATTATAACACTGTTTTCTCAAACACGTCCAAGTCATAATCCTTGAAATGATCTTTTCGCAGAAGAGTAAAACCCAGTTTTGTATAGAATGACTCTGCAACAGGAAGAAGCGATAGCGTTGAAAGGCAAATACGAAGAGGGCCTATACATCATAAAGATAACATAGACAGACGATCCGGACATAACTCACACCCTTTAGCAAGAATGGTCTTCCAAAGGATTGTTGATATCCCCCTTCGACGATGACTCTCATGGACTACAAGCTTTTGGACCTCAAATCCTTGAGAAGATACGACACGTAAGCCTCCCATTCTACATCACAATGAAAACTCATCAGTACCCGACAACATTACCTAGAGGATCCAGAACAATCCATATAAAATTGATATCTGGCTTCTTAATCTCTAGAATGATGACAATCCTTCAAGCATACTATGTAGATCTGCTGTAAATGTTGATTTTAAAGAATTCTTAATATATTTACGAATACGTGGATGATCTTTACTGAGATCATGATATGTGGACTCATAGAGACTTACAGCACCTTCATAATACTCTGGAGAGTATGAAACAATACGATAATCGGAAAGCAGTGATATCTACAATAATGACTTTTATTCATCAGATAACTGTTAAATGTTCGTTCTTGCTCATGAACAGTCGTTTTGTCTCAATATCGATAAGAACAGCAACAAACAATGACAGTCAACTATGTTTCTTAGAATTATCGTACATATCAGTCTGTGATAAACCAGATAAAAGATCATTTGCCATATCCAGATACTCCAAATGGTTCTTCTGCTCCTCAGGGACGACGATTTTCGATTCCTGATACCGCTTTGAATTGTCAGAAGAATTTTCAGCAATCCTGCGATAGAAATTGGTAAGAAATGAAGACCATTCCTCAACCGGAATAGAATCCTTTTTCTGAACTAGCATATCAATTTCCTCAGGAGCATCTTGCCATTTTTCGATTACCATCTACATGATCAGCCTTTTCGCCTCCAAAACCGACTTGTTTCCGTTTAGGAATCACCTTCTTTAGTCTTTTGGCAACAGGACCGTTAGAATCAAACACACAGTCAAACTCCACTCTGTTAGTCGGTAGCAGCAACCGAACATCATCTTCAATATCTGTATAATGAATGAACACTAAAACAATCAAAAGAAGACTAGAACATACCATCCTTCCAACTTCCGTAGTGGTTAATGATATCATTCTGCAACTCGAATTCGGGATGGATAAAGCCAAATCCTTTCTTATTGTTAAAAGACTTGACATTTCCGGAATAGTACCTCCCTTGCTACAAGTAATATGTTCCCTACGCACTCTACAGTACTATACCAGATGTGAAGTGTCCTCTTTCCTAAAAGGACACGAAACATTCCAAACAAACAATGACGAAGCAAACACAATATCCTTCAAACATTAGTTTTCCACTGGAATAGACCCATATAATGACTTAACCCGTTGGACTAACTGTCTTGAAGGAGATTCATACTGTTTCTCTCTATCGTAGTTTAAAGCGCTTGGAAATCGACGACGTGGGCTTGTAGTCGACAAGCGAAATGGGGATGGATGTAAGAACGTCCTATTCGTCTTACAACCAAAAGAGGAATAATGACGATCAACACAACGTACAAGAGCGTGGTAATAGAGATCGGCATCATGAGCAATTACATAAGTATTCATATTAGCTGCACGTATGATCACCTACATCACAATCATAATCTCCAACCTACTTCAGTCGAGGAGGATATAGAAAGCTCCATACAATAATACCAGAGTGGACCATAATTGGGTTCCACAAACGATGCACGATGCGAATAGGATGTCAACTGAAGATTACTACATAATAAATGAGCAAGAATCAGTGGATTCCCGCAATCATGAAACTGCAGAAACACATCTGAAGTAATCATCATCAAACGAATGCCCTGGGATCATGACTCATATCAATCATTACTTCAATTATGATATCTCCGTATTGAGGAGTGAAGAAGGCAGAATAGTTCAATGCCTTCAAAGCATTGGATGGTGAAAAGTGAGATGATGTTGGATCAAGAAAGATTCGAACACCTTCACACCACACCTCACCAGACTTAGCCACATGATGCAAAGCGATACGAAAACAGCGGAGAGCCTCTTCAGCTCCAAAAAGTCTACAATAATAAGAAGAATATGTTTATACTGATGCGACAAATGAATGAATGATGACCACAAGCGACCAGCACCGACATAATGACGAATGGACCGGCGACAGAGGCGATATGCTTCCATCATACGATTGCAGCGTACCTATAAATTATCATGACTCTTATTCATTACTAATTGATTGATGTATTCAAGAGATAATTTCCACTCCTCAGGAAAACGAAGAATTCCCGTGGATAATAATTATGCACTTGTGTCAGCATGTCCAGCATAGAACTCAATCTTCGAGTATTCAAGCAATAAGTAATGTTGATATCTGATAGGACAATTCCGAATCCCTCGTTGCATGATCTATTGTCATCAATGAAAATAAATGCGATACAAGACGTGCAGCTTGATAGTAGGAGGCCACAGCAGCATCTCGACCCAATGTCATATAAACCTTCCACTGAAGGGATGGCGGACAGATACGCAATGTCATCGCTACATCCTGAAATAATTGAGATGTAAGATAATGAAGTCGTGACTCATATTCAGATGGTTCGATCTTAGAATGAACAATGAATGAAATCACTACAAGAAGAAAGGCGCAATAACGGAAATAGTTCAGAAGTCGAGTATCATGACAGATACGAGAATAATACACCTTCCAGAGAATATCCATTGGTAAGACCTGAGAGGCAAGACGAGTTATCTCATCATACAATGAATTGATAGAGGAACATTCTGGAAGAGGAATAGGACAACACAGGATAGAAAAAGACTCAATGAGGTCCAGAGAAAGAGTCCACAAAGGACCATGCTTAGGAGAATGATATAAGATATCCAGAATAAGTTGATTCGTTTCTTCATAAGGACACATTACTTGACAATACTTGAGGATTCGGAGAAAGAGCCAACCACTGTATGTGGCTGGATTAGATCCAACTTCACAGAAAAGAGACCACGAAGCACGCTCCTCACCCAGTTTAGCTAGGACTTGAGCCGCATCGACAGTTACCTTAACTGCACGTTGGGAGTTAATTTGACGAAGACGCTGAATCAGATCACATATTCCTTTAGTGTCTGTAAGCTTCTCAAGAATTCGAAGTTTCTTTGTAAGAAGAAGAAGGTTATCTGGAATTGCATTAATAGCCGTGTTTATGACACACAATGCATTATCATAACATCCAGCTTCCATTTCCATGCGAGCAAATTCAAGCCAAGTCTGTGTTTGCTGAGGATACTTCAATAGAAAAAGAATGAAGAGTAGACGCGACTTATTCACCGTACACTGTTTCTTAAAGCTAATACACTGACGTGTCACACGATCCGCTGCATCTCGAACGGAAATATCACGAATCAGACTCTCCATAAGCAACTGAGATTCTTTGGATAACGAGCTTGATAGTAATCTCCCATAGAGAGGATTCAACACCAGAGATCGATAACACAGATTGCGGATCCCATTTCGATTCTCCTGACCGCGAGTGGATATGGAAGGAGAACAAGTGGAGAATGAACGCTCTTTCAAACAAGGAAGTGAGTTTCCGGGCCATGGAGACGAATGATAATCTGATACTAGTGGTGTAGATCGCGTGTACCGAACTGGATATCCTCTAGAAAAAGAGATTTCAGGAGCCTGTCTTGGATACAAAGATTCATTGTAAACTATGCTATTTCTTGTAAGATCGTGGAAGCTTGCATCTCCAGATAATTGAGACATACCGTTTTGGCTAAAATAAGCGGAAGAGTCATACAGAGGTGGATAAGAAAACCTATACAATGAGAATAGATGTCGATTCACACTGATCCCGATATCGACTGTGAGGTGATTTTGAAACTAAATAAGGAGAATGGTTACTAAAAAGTCTAAAACATAAAACAAATCCGTTTCCTCCGAATACTGATTAGAATCATTTCTGCCAAGTCCAGGTTGTCTATAACGTTGATCTAGATTATGAAAAGGATGCATAATCTACTACAATCATCACGTGGGCTTAAAGAAGAGGAAGAATGTGGATACACAGTTTGCGGTAAATTGTATTCATCAGAGCTAGAACATCATGTAATGCACTAAGATAACATACTTATTGTAATACAATTGACCATCTACACAATCACGAGAAACCGTCAACACTGGCTGGTCGTTTGCATCCAGCGTACTGGAGATTGGATAATAATCTTCATGGCTGCTGTTATTATAAGGAGGAAACATCGCGAAACACTAGTCCCAAACAGCGAGGAAATGGTTATGCTACTGAACACCTAAAAGGTCTAAGGTTGCTCTACCCGTAGGTTCCTATTTCGATCGACCTTTTCTAATATCCGCATCATAGAAATCAATGGTTCCTAATCAATCGATTACTGAACGTGCACTCTACTTGGGAACAATCTCTGGAATACGATTCGGATTATTCCGCTAACAATCCCCACTTCAGAAAACAGTAAATTGAGATTAAATGCGTGTCTTTAGTATCCTATCGGATAAAATCCGTTATCTCTTCCTTCAAAAAGCAATCCAATGGTTGTCTCCATTTCATCTAGGATCTCTCATGTCATGTTAACTGTTTCTTGTGTGCATTACTTGAACTTGCGGCTAGATGGTTGGCATATAACAAAGAAAAGTGAAAACCCACTCTTTCTCAAAATAATGAGAACACTTTGTTCGGAAAATGATGAATTCAGAGTAATACTACTGATAAAGTGACGAAAGTGGATATCTCTTGGGGCAAATCATATTCGATTAAAACCTATTCAATAGGAATAACCATTATTGGTAAAGTGTCATGTCTCCGAAATAACAAAAATCACCTATGTTTCTGGAATCCGGAAACATAGGTGATTTTTGTGTGAATTGAAACGAAGCAGGATATAGCTTTGAGATGGTATTATCACGATGGACACCATCTATGAAGACCCAGAGGAGCAGGGTATTGGACTCAAAGGCAACTGGTTGTCATCATTACGACGAAGATTCCAACAATCAACGATTTCGGTACAAGATTGTTCTCTCTTTGTGTATTGTATTCTTGGAACAGTGATTTTATCCTATTCCTTTCTCTCAGATAGCATTCTCGACATTTTCTACTATGTATCTCACGAAAGTGAGGCTATTGCCACTGCTTATGTAGAATTCCTCATATTCGTTTCCAATAGACCCAAATACTTGAGGATCTCCAGTATGCATTCGCGATCATTGGTGGATTGATGGCTGATTGTCTTTATGGGCGTGTTCCAGTCATGGTTTGGTCCTATCTGGCATATACAGTATGTGTTTCCATATCGTTTCTTGTTGTTTCCTTTGCATCTCCGGTATTTTATCTTGTCTTCGCTTTAGTGTTGGTATTTAAAGGATACTTGATTATAGAACACTTTCAAGTATGACATATGGAGTCGTTATATCATGTACACTGACATTAGTTCTGAACTACGACTCGCTAATGACAATCAAGCGATCCAGTACGTTGATTCGATGTATCTGCAAGTTGGACACTGTACTTCTCCTCACTTCTAGAGTCCTTCTGATATGGAGTCTTTCTACACTATTAACACGGACAGTGATGACTTGGATTCCATTTCTCCCTGGATTCCGGATTCTATCACTTCTCTCTATCGTTCTTCTGTCATTAACTGTATCTCATTAGATTCAGTCTCATCGTAGGCTCATCTGGCTCATTCAAAACGACATCATTTCATCAACATTCCTATTCAAGGGAATCCAGTCAAGGAATACACACATTCAGCACGTATTCTATCACGCGAATACAATTATCCAATTGCAGATGCTTCTGCTGTCACAACTACTGGGGTTCAAGTATTGCATCAAGCCTCTACAGACTATTACACACGGAGTGTTTCGCAGGACTCGGTGGATGGCTCTCCTCCTGTCTTGCGTGCCTCTTCTGTGGACCGGTATTATACAACTCAAGATGTGGTTGTCCCATCAACGACAAATATCAGTCCTCTCTTCTCTAATAGTGCCGATATGAGTCTTGCCCTGAATTCTAATTGTGATGAACCTCCTTCCTCACATCAAGGCGTTCGAATCAAAGTATTAAGACCCATATACAAGGATCCAACTCTATTAGATGGATATAAGGAGGAAAAACGTTGTAGAGAAACAGCTATGCTGTTGCGAAACGGAATCGAAACAAATCTGCTGGGTCGTAAAGAAGAGTGAAGAGGATAACGACTAGAACTCTTTCGTGTCACCAACATGGTATGGATTGCATCCATCCAGATCATTTACTGGTGTTCCCTCGAGTTCACAAAGGGAGTTCTGCTCGCTCAGGTTGATTTCTTGCCACATCCATCTCCGTTGTCTGTTCTTCTAATAGAAACGGCCTATCCAGCAGTTCAAGTGATAGCTACAATCATCACATTCATGGTTATTCTGTATATGCGATCAGCAACACGCATAACTGCTTCTTCTCTTCAGATTATTGGATTTGGATACATTGTATTTCTATTCTGCCACTCTCACTATAGACATTGATCATTGGAATGGTTGTTACTGCATCAACAAACAGTTTCATTCTTCTTATGGAGACCAAGTATCAATCTATCACTCTTCTTGCTCTTCCTTGCATCATAACAGCTATTAGTGAGATCCTAGTGATCTATGGTTCTATCCTTCATTTCTTTGAGGAGTCACCTCGTCGATCTCAAGCAGTTCTTCTCTCATTATCCTTCTTGTCCAGATACTGTGGTTCTCTTCTCTTCTATGCTGTTCTTCCTGTATTGAATACCCTATGTAGACTAGATGCAGCACCAGATCGTATCTATCATTATGAATTTGGACTGATGCTTCAATGTGTATTCCTGTTCATCACTCTAGGACTACATGTGTGGCGATCCATGAAATACCATTATGTGACAGAGAAAGAATTAGACAAGGAGTGTGAGAATTTGCGTCCTGACCGTATTCTCCATCCTTATCTCACGAAAGTGGTTGATCCAATCAAGTTGAGATTGTTCTCTTCTTTCATACCTAGAAACCGATCGAAATCGTGTGACTCTGGATCATCGTCAGCAAAATCATCAATGTCAACACGTTCACTCTCTGATGAAGTCCTTCTATTTTCGTCAACAAATCGAGTTGATACATCTGTGTATTGTATTTGTTATCATGAAACATATTCATTTGTTCTTCCATCTCTTCTCTGCCATTTCCTGGAATGGATTGTTTTTGTGACTTCTCTTTTTCTCTTTGTGTTTCCTAACTTTCTTCGTTTTTCCTTGGTCAATCGCCATATCCCATTCATCAGGTTTCCTCATCTCTTCCCATTCTTTCAATGATACTTGCCGAGTTTCATTAATAATTTGTTCAAAACTCTGTTTATCTTCACTCCAATCCAATACTATGGATGAATCACTCAATCTATTACTACCTTCTTCTTTGACAAGCGATCCTTCCTCCTTAATAGGCAACACTTCCTCTTCATGTTTTTGTTTCTGCTGTGAAATTAGTTTCGATAACGGCGCTTGTTCATCGTCTGCAGCAGGAAGTGATTTGGATATTTGTCTAGGTGTAGGTAAAGTTGATTCCTGTTCATTTGAAAAATGGCCTAGGTCTTAGACTGGTTATTTACCTACGTATTGGCATATTAAGCCATTGTCGAGTTGATTTTGAGATTACTAGAAGTAAGCAGATTCATTCACACATACATTGAACCTCTTTTGAAGCAACAGGAAGCTGTGAAGACGACTCCTTCACAGTCTTTGTTTCTCCAAACAGTCTTTTGGTCTTGGGTTTCTTGAATAGCACGAATTCATCCTCATCAGCTGTCGATTCTCTTCTTTGTTCATTGATGTCCTTTTGTTTCTCGTTCAACTGTGGTTCAACATTCTCATCCTTCTTTCCTGGCCGTGTATAAACTAGATCCTATCTTAGTCCACTAATTCACTTACATTCCTTTCCAACAGACTTTGGATGAGCTCCAGCAGCAGTTTTTGCTAAAACAAAAGCAATTCTATGCATCACCCTCTTCCTTTCATATTCACCTGCGGGGAAGCAGCTTCTGCACATTTCGTTCCAGAAGTTTCCTAATATATTACATTCCATCATTTACTATCATTCCTACATAACATCCTTCTTCTTTATATCTGCTGTTTGTTTACTATCATCAGCAGTCGTTTCAGTCATTCCTTGGAAAACAAACAAGCAAATAATCACTATTTCACCTGTTCTTTGAATATCTTTTTTGAGGCAAACTGCATTTCATGAACATCTTTAAATAACTTCTCTTCTTCATTATTACATTGACGACTACTTGATCGTAAGAGACGGAAAACAGAAAACGATAGTGACACTAACCCACACTAGAATAAACACTAATATCACCAGTTACCCAATCACCTATCACAAGGAGTTCAATCACCACAAAGACAATCCTAAACACAATACTACGATCTGAATGAAACAAGAACATGATCGCAATGAAAATAGCATCTATTACAGCTCCTAAAAAGACGATTCCAATGTGATGTTAAGAGTCTTTCATACCAATTAATAGGATATCGGTAACTGGAGCCATGGGTTGTAAATCCAACTTGTGATACTACCGTACAAAGAAGCAATGACCACAACTATCGCCAAAGCAAAGATGTTACAATTAGTAATTGTACTCAGTTGCCTACTGAAACAGAGGATAATAATTCCGATGATACAGACAAAAATGGAATTGATACGCAGAGCCCAAATCTTTCCAACAGATGTCTCAAGTTTCTCTTCTTCGATTTCTCTACATATTAAGCAAAAAAACAGACTTGACTTTTGATCCTTCTTGTGAACTACCTCTTTGTCTTGATTTGTGGGAAGATATTCTTGTGCAATCGTTACATTAGTCGACATTATCCAATTCAAATTGATTTGATAGAAGGGAGTAAAAGTGGAATTCCAAGATCATGTCTCCATTCAAATACAAGTTGTCGAGTGTGGTTGCTCTTCTATTGTATTGCGTATTAGAAGGTAGGGTTTGAGAAAGTTGAAAGAGGACCTGGGATTGAGTGTGCTGAAAGGAGATTCGTTCTCATCCTTTTTGTAGGCACTCGGATTCCCTACGTTTGTAATGGACCAGCCAATTCTTTTTGACAACCCTACCAAGGAGCCAACTCCAATGGATAGTAATGAAGTGAGGAATCGGATAGATTGGTAATTAATAGAATCTCCAGCTTGGGTTAATGGATCAGACCAGTCTCAATACAACTGATAGTCTTCTTGGTGATTCTGCTAGCAACTATCTCAGTTATGGATCGCAAAGGAATTCTAAAGTCCGACAGCCTTCATTTTTCACTTTTGATCCAATCCCCTCCACTTCAGGCAGTCAGCATTTCGCCTCGAGTATGTCAGGTTCAACGGATCTCCTCCATTTAAGGATGGGACCGGATTTATCCATTGATCCTCATTATCATCCAGATTTCCGACGTAAATCTCGGTTAACTGGTTTTGGATTGGAAGATGCACATTCTCCTTTTAACGATCTTTCTCTTTACGATGATGGACTTTTTTCTGGAGAGAGTTATCGTTCTTCTATTCTTAATCGTCCTTTTTTCTCCTCAAGCTTTGCCACTTCTCCCTCTTATTCTGAGCCTGTTGGAGGTTGCCAGGATAGAGATTGTATTTTTCACGAATCCAGTGTACCAACAACTCCAACTCTTCTTAATCTTCGTCCCCAGCGAACTTCGATACCAATGGGAAATGTGTCTTTATCCTCGGGACCATCTCAACTTTCCTCATCCAACACTTCCTTCAAGTCCATCAACCCTCCATTAGGATCAGTGAATTCCCAGATCACTTCAGTGAATCCTCCACCTGCATCATCCAACACTTCACTCTCATCATCCAGTACGCAGTTGGAATCGGCGAACCCTCCACTTCAGCGGTCATCCAACCCTTTGGGTAGCTCCCCCACTCCTAAACATACTTCACCCTCAATCCAACGTACTTCACCTCAACGCTCACAACGTTCTCAGCGTCATGGAACTCCCCGTACGTCACAGAGCAGTCCTCAGCGACCGAACAGCCGGTACGCAGGCAATCGTAGCCGTACTGGTTCACCAGGGACTATCGATGTAAGTAACGAGGTTCGTCTTGAAGATGTGGAGAGTGGGAAAGACAGACGAACTACGCTAATGATCAAAAACATACCGAATGCGTAGTTATCAAATCATGGGATAAACCTTAGATTTTCCCGTGAAACCATTCTATCAATCATTGATCTGTATTGTAAGGATAAATATGATTTCTTCTATCTTCCAATTGACCAGAAAACGAATTGTAATTTGGGTTATGGGTATATTAACATGGTTGATTTAGAGAGTGTGATTCGACTGTACAAGGAAGTAGGACGTATTGATGCATGTTGATTGTAGTTCAATGGAAAGAAGTGGACTAACACTCGAAGTGTAAAAGTTTGTTCTATCTGTTATGGTCGATTACAGAGTGGAAATGTTCGTTTGGAGTGGGAGTTTTATTTGTAGGAAAATCTTGTAGAGTACTGTAGTGATTGGTCTGTAATGACTTCGGATGAGAAGTATCATCCATTGTTTTTCAAGCCTGTTCATTCAATAGTCGAAGGGGTTGATGTCATCACAATGGAACGATATATTCCCAAAATATCACTATCAATGAAGAATAACTAATGTCATCATTTGTTTGTTCGATTATCAATACTTGATGAATATGGGACTATTTCTGGAACTATTCCGATCTAGCCATTCTTCGTTGTTTATTATGGTAATCCTTGTTCTCTGTTTCTTATTCGTAGCAAAAAACAACTTCAACAAATCCGGCAGTTGTATTACCTGAATGGAAATGTCACTTGTAGAGGGAAGCTTTTGCCACTCTGGATGAGAAAAAGATGAAGACTTGTGGAATATTAGCAAATCTATATAGTATTGTTGTAGTAAGAATTGAAGGTCGTATACTTAGATAGACGTTGGATGCACTGGAATCATCATACAATCAAGGTTGTATTGCAGATGAGATTGTTTGGTTTTGGTTTCTTGTTAAGAAGTAGCATAATACTCGCAAAAAGAGTCTAAATGATCAATTTAAGGGATGTATGAAAGCTGCCAGTGGTATTATCTCGGAAGAACAATTCTTTAAGGAGTTGTATAGTTACAAGATACTAATCTATAGTTATTTCCCAAATGGAGAATATGCTCAGGGTGTAAGTATTCTTCAGGATGTAGATGGACAAATTCAAAAGTTACGTGATGAAGCTGTGAGTTTACAGTGAGCCAATGAATCGTAGACTGAAGCCTTTTACAATCTGAACGTGACTCTTCAGAAGATTAGAACAAAGAAACGAATTGCTGATGCTATCGAAGAGTTACATCAGAAGTGGGATTTCAAGAGTTTGATTATTAATAGAATTGTGAAATGTGTGTCATTTGCACATCTTTCGTTTAACTGTGAAAATGATATAGAACAAATGACAAGTATCTTGGATGAAGATGATTGTGAAGACGATTCGAACATACAGAATCCCAATGTGATTGCAAGCATTACCAACATTATGGATGACTTGCAACAGAGATTCAAGGAATTGCACTTTTCGTCTGTTTATTGAAAATATGCATCCGAACAAACACTCTCAACTAAATACGAAAGAAAAATCTCCACAGGGAACACCACTTACTAGAAAACTCTGGACATACAACCTTGCCATCAAGGTCATACACTGTCATATGGTACACATGATCTCCAACTACACATTCCATCATCTTCACAGGAATCACTGAGACACACAACTGTTGACAACGAATCATCGCTTGGTTTTCAATACTCCATTCATCCACTTCATCTAGAAGAGCAGCTACAGCTTGATTCAAATGGCTATCAAGAAAGGGTTGTCGGCAGTGCAAGCGACTTCCCTTAATACTGTATCCAAGAATACCTTTGGCATTCCGAAGGTTGTTCATACCCACATCACAACAATCGATGTACTTCGAAAAGGCCTTTGTTTTGAAATCAGCCCGAATTACCTTGTGATACTCGATCACTCCACTTCCTTTGCAGAAAGTACAGGAGGAAAGTAAGGGAGCATCTTCGTTGCAGGAGTTGAATACACTTTGGGGTGTTGACTGGACAGAACAGTAAGGACAAGCAGTCCGAATAACTGAATCTGGAACCTCACATACTCTATATGAGTCTTCAAACGAGGAAGGGAGAGAGAGATACATATCCCAGGGACTCACTCGAGATGGAGACGAGGAATAGACCTTATCAGATAGATGTTGAGGCTTCCATGATAATGAGCGAGCTTCAAACTGATTGTTGATAGTAATAATATAACAGTAAAAAGGTTGCTCACGAGTAACACGAATCCTCGAGAGTAAATGTGACCTTCCAATATAGAAGGGACGGAGATAGGAACGGATAGCAGCTACACACGAAGAAGTGGAAAGAGCAGGATAGTCAATCCATGGACATGTAATTTCTTTCACAGTGATATTACAATTGTCTGGTAAGGGAATGTTTTGAGTTCCAAGAACATCTTCCTCACAGCTCTACGTATTACCATGACTTGCCATTTGTACATTCACAGAAGATATGGAATGAAGTGGAGAACCCTCAGTGTCTTCATGCGGGCTTAGAGGCAGAGAAACTTCTCCTTTAAATAGTTCATCAAATATCATATGTAAATCAGGTGCAAACTATGGAAAGAATATGGAAGAATGGACAGTAACATATGATTAGAAACTCCCATATACTTAAGATTCCCATATTCGTTATGTTTTTTTGCTGTGACGCATCTTCGGATACAACCTTCGCTGTAAGTTGAAAATTGATAATATTCATTATAGACAATGAGAATGTGGTTGTACAAATTATCATAAAGGAGTCTGCGAGTTGTGTGTTAAAACATAGGGTATTTCTTTTATAATGGCTGCAAAACTTATCCAAAAAATGAAACTAAACTAGGAAAGTAAGATACCATGTGTTTGTTGATATTATTGATGATGCCATAATGTGTTGGGTGAAGCCAACATAACTGTTTTCACATTTTCCACACATACCGATTTATCAAGTCGTCATAATTATCGTTTCTTTTCCATACGTGTTGAGAAGTTGGATTAATGAGTCATCTTAAAACTATTGTGAAGTTAAACAAGAAGGATGGAGTGGATCCAGGGAAAACCTGCTTCCGATTCTTTCCTAACAAGAACTCAATCGAATATATTGAAAATGGTAATCAACAGAATCGATATTGGTAGTTCTTTCTCTCTGGAAGTGAACTGTAGTTTCTCAGAAGTAGAAAAGGAAACCAAAACACAAAAGAAGTTTGTCGAGGACCACGTTGATGTCTGGATTAAAGATCTCTTACAAGGGGTGTCTTCATATATTGTTGTTACGGGAACTGTGGATGGCGGGAAGAACTATCTTCTTAAGGGATCCAACTCGATTCCCGGAGGAAATGAAAAGAGAGGAATCTGCCAAGGAAAGAGGAAGAATGCCATGAATTACA
>JABLTK010152138.1_pt1 | contig 24366 bp, 19 predicted proteins | sample 7160131 | NCBI WGS metagenome assembly JABLTK01 (sample SAMN14651221, study PRJNA627086) | human gut metagenome | isolation source: feces | host: Homo sapiens
CATCTGCGTGGAGCGTTGGCCAGCGGTGCGCTGCCAGATCTCAAACACATTTTCGGCGCAAAGAAATTCCAACCGCCCCCGTGAGTATGATGGCAGCCATATCAATTTCAGCGGCATCAACCCGGAGATCACGCTCCGCAAGCACCAGGTCAACGCCATCGCGCACATTTTGTACGGTGGAAATACCCTGCTTGCCCATGTGGTGGGCGCGGGCAAGACTTTTGAAATGGTAGCTGCCGCCATGGAGAGCAAGCGGCTGGGCCTTTGTCAAAAATCCCTGTTCGTTGTTCCGAACCACCTGACAGAGCAGTGGGCCACCGAGTTTTTGCAGCTCTATCCGGCAGCGAACATCCTCGTTGCGACCCGCAAGGATTTTGAGACCAAAAACCGCAAGAAATTCTGTGGTAGGATCGCCACTGGCGACTACGATGCGGTCATTATCGGGCACAGCCAGTTTGAGAAGATCCCCATGAGCGTAGAGCGCCAGCGGGCCATTCTGGAGCAGCAGATCGACGAAATTATGATGGGCATTTCCGAAGCCAAGCGAGAAAAAGCGGAGAAGTTCACCATCAAGCAGATGGAGAAAACCAAGAAGGGCCTGCAAGTCAAGATCGACAAGCTGAATGACCAGAGCCGCAAGGACGATGTGGTCACCTTTGAGGAATTGGGCGTTGACCGTATCTTCATTGATGAGAGCCATTATTTCAAAAATCTCTTTCTCTACACGAAAATGCGGAATGTGGGCGGTATTGCCCAGACCGAGGCGCAGAAAAGCTCAGACCTCTTTATGAAGTGCCGCTACCTCGACGAGATTACCGGAGGGCGCGGCATTGTCTTTGCCACCGGCACCCCCATTTCCAACAGCATGGTGGAGCTTTACACCATCCAGCGGTATTTGCAAATGTCGGCGCTGGAGGAACAGGGCTTGCAACACTTTGACGCATGGGCGGCGAACTACGGCGAGACCGTCACCGCCATTGAGTTGTCCCCAGAGGGCACTGGCTACCGCGCCAAAACACGGTTTGCCAAGTTTTATAACCTGCCGGAGTTGATGAGCGTATTCAAAAATGTGGCGGACATCCAGACGGCGGATATGCTCAAGCTCCCCGTGCCGGAGGCGCATTACCACAACATCGCCTTGAAGCCATCGGAGTATCAGAAAGAGATCGTGGCGTCGCTGGCGGAGCGCGCTGAGAAAGTCCGCAACCGCGAGGTGGACAGCAGCGTGGACAATATGCTGCTCATCACCAATGATGGCCGAAAGCTGGCGCTGGATCAGCGGCTGGTCAATCCCATGCTCCCCAGTGACCCCAACAGCAAAGCCGCCAAGTGCGCCGAAAATGTGTTTGAGATCTGGCAGCGCACCGCTGGCCAACGCTCCACGCAGATGATCTTCTGCGACCTGTCCACCCCAAAGGATGACGGCACTTTCAGCGTTTATGATGATATTCGCGCGAAGCTGCTGGAATTGGGTATTCCCGAAAACGAGATCGCCTTCATCCACAACGCCAAGAGCGAGGTACAGAAGAAAGATCTGTTCGGCAAAGTACGGAGCGGTCAGGTGCGTATCCTGCTGGGCAGCACCCAGCGCATGGGTGCTGGCACCAACTGTCAGCAAAAGCTCGTCGCTTTGCATCATCTGGATTGTCCGTGGCGTCCGTCTGATCTCCAGCAGCGCGAAGGGCGCATCATTCGTCAGGGCAATGAAAATAAGGAGGTGGACATTTACAGCTATGTCACCGAGGGCACCTTCGATGCCTACCTTTACCAGCTTGTGGAGAGCAAGCAGAAGTTTATCAGCCAAATCATGACCAGCAAATCGCCTGTCCGTTCTGCCGAAGATGTGGATGAGCAGGCGCTTTCTTATGCCGAAATTAAGGCGCTGGCCAGCGGCAACCCCATGATCAAGGAAAAGATGGATCTCGACATTGAGGTGTCCAAGCTGAAGCTGCTGAAAGCCAACCACCTTTCTCAGAAATACGCGCTGGAGGACGCCATCAGCAAGGGTTTTCCAAAGCAAATCGCGGAAACGCAGGCACGGATCACCGGGTATGGCGTGGATATTGCCACGGTCAAGGAGAACACCCATCCCAATGGGGACGGTTTCTCCCCGCTTACGCTGGCGGGTGTCACCCATGCTGACAAGAAGGAGGCTGGCGCGGCGCTGCTGACCATGTGCCAAACGATGCTCTCCCCGGAGGCGACACAGATCGGCAGCTATCGCGGCCTGACGCTGGAGCTGTCCTTTGATACCTTCGCGCGGGAGTACCGCCTGACCATGATCGGACAGCTCCGCCACACGGTCACACTGGGAACCGATGTGTTCGGCAATTTGCAGCGCATGGACAATGCGCTGGAGGGCCTGTCCATCAAGGAACAGGCTTGCCGGGAGCAGCTTTCCAATCTGCAAACGCAGTTGGAAACCGCAAAGGCAGAGGTACAAAAGCCGGCTATCTTCGCATCTTTCATAATTATCTCCTATAAAAAGTGTCATCCTTGTTTCAGCTGTTCCACCATTGTCGAGCCGTGCCTTAAAGAAGCCTGAACCACCTTTGATATTTCTTTCCTCCTTCAAATCATTTGCAAATGCTGCCACTATTCCTAAATTATCTTCGTTGAACTGTTGCTCCAGCCTATCTCTGTACTTTTTAATCTCTTCCTTTATTTCATTTAGACTTTCAGGAGAAAAAATATCGTTATCCCATTTTAGCAGGCTTTTTTTTCGGTATTTCCCCTCTTCGTCCTTTATATGTGAAAACAACATATTTTTTTTAATTCTCTCCAAACAAATTTTATTTGTTTTAACCGTTTCCTGTATTTCCTTAATAATATTCCGGAATATGTCTCCCTCAATGTAGTGAATAACCGTTTCGGTTAATTCTGCCTTTCTTTGTAAGCAATACCATTCTCCCTCTTCCCCCCATATGTTTTTCTCAATTCTGTCAATCAAAGCAGTTAAGTCATCTCCATATGAGACCCTGGTATTGACATCCAATTGTTTTTCCAGCTCTCTGCGCTTATTTTCCGCCTCATTCTGATAATGATTTTCCAGTTTTTCCAAAATGCTGTTCAAAAATTCTGTAATGTCCCGTAAATTACCAATATTTTTTCTCATGAATTCTTCAGCCCAATAAAAGTCTATTGGTGCTGTTGAATTTTCTATAAATTTTGAAAAAACCCGTTCGTTTCCATACATTTCACAAAGTAATTCTCTAAACCGATAATTTCCTCTTGTAACCTTTTCTTTCTTTACCGGCATAACCCGGATGGCTTCCCCGAAAGCAAATAAATCAATTTTTTCGGATATTTCTTCTTCTATCTGCTTCTCAATTTTCTCTTCATAGTCTTCCTTTGCATTACTCGTATTCTCTGTTGCATCTAACAGGTATAGCATATACTCTATTGCCTTCCATTTAATCAAATCTCTTTTTTCATATGCCAAAGTATAATAATCGTGTCTGCATTCCCATGCCCCCTGGGGCATTATGCATTTTAAGAAGATATGCATTGTTATTGCCTGTATTACCTGAAAGTACTTTCCCAGTGTACTTGCTGCCATATGCTCCTGCGTAAAAATACCTATTTTTACTTTAGATGGATTTTCCCTGCAAAACTTATTTAACATATCCTTCAACGCATTTCCGTCCATTTTTTCATAGTCAAAAATGCTGTATATCGCAACTTCATAGGCGTTTTCATAGCCATATAAGCGCATTAAAATCTCTAATTGTTCAATGGCTTGTTTCAGCTCTGTTATGTCCATACAATCTGTCATGAGAAACATGGGAATATACAATCTCCGTATTCTCATCACTTCACCTGTTTCAATTTTTTCCTGCAGCTTTGAGACAGCAGTTGTCACTGCTGTCTTTAAGTCTGCAAAATTTTTCATTGCCACACATCTGACCGCATCCCATGGAACATTTATACAAGCATTAAATTTAGATGAAATCTCTGTTCTGAAATATTCCATCAACTCGTCAGAAAAATTTTTCCAAAAGATACAGATTGGAAAAGCATCATATTCCGCATTTCCCCGTGTTCTTCTTTCCGTCAGTTGATTCAGAATTTCATTCATTCTTTTATAGGCTTTTATATTTTTATCCATGTTATACTTAACTCCTAAAATTTTATCTGCCTACCCGCAATGCCAGCATGTCATTGTAAAATTGGGTATAGATTTTTATATCCTCGTTTCTGCCCAGCTGTCCAAATTCCCTCTGAACCTTTGCCTGTTTTAACAGACTCAATGCCTTTGTGCATTCATCCATAAATTTATTGGACAATTCCGTATATTTCTGTCTTGCTTCTGCAGAATGGTCATTTAACATTACTTGCAAATCTGTATCCATACTTGCAATAAAATTTCCACCTATCTTGTCCTGTAAATTTAATACTGCCTGATAAATATAGAACTGATTATCCCATGCAGTGTAATCATCAAAGTAAAGCAACTCTGTTTCATATCCTACCCTATCTACGAGAACAAGATTTTCCGGATTAAAGCGGATAATTCCGGTACGCGCATAATCATAGAGCCGTTTCATATTGCTTTTCAGCTTCAATTTTTCTCTTAATACTGCCTCCTCATCTTCTAAAATCCTGCAGCATTTTTGATAGATTTCATAAGTTTTTTGCAATCTGCGGTACAGGAAAACATTCATTCGGATTAATTTGTAAATGTCAGTCTCATTTACATATGAAATTGCTGCCTGGTAATCTATGAAATTCTGTGTAGATGCTATTACTTCAAAGAAATTTTTTCCTGTATCATAAAAGCCTTTTGTATTCTTCAGCGGGTCTTTCAGATAAGTATCCTTACACCAATCCAAAATCCTGCCTTCTATATAATTAGACTGTACCGAGTTATCTATGGGCAGGCAATGTGCTACATATTGGCCAAGTGTGTTAGTAGTCAATAAACCACTTCTTATAAATTCATCCGTTTCCTTTTTAACCTTCTCTGCCAGTTCCCTCTCTCTTGGATTAAAATTAGCTGTAGGCCACCATGCCTGGGCAGATAACGCAGGAAAGTCCTTCCAATTTTCCTGTACGGTTTCTTTTAACTGACAACCATCTCCTGCTTCACTTTCATAAATTTCTTCATAGTTTTCCAGTTCTTTCAGTGCAAAGATAGGCACTCCGGTTGCCAGATTATACCAGTACATATGATTTCTATCCATACTTATAATTGATTGTGCTCCACTTACCTTTGCCTTTTGCTGTAACGCGCTGGACAACACCCCCGTACCGGCGGGAATAAAAACATACTTCTTTTGAGGTAAAGAGGTCAATCCGAAAGCACTTATTACAGGAAATGCAAATGCTGCATCTTCCTCCAGACTATCGGCTAAGTCATTAATACATTTATTTATATTATTATTCTTATATTTAATATTTAAAAATGTGTCCAAAGTCATTTGGATTAAAGGAGTGTATTGTTCTTCAACATATTGTACAAATACATCCATAGGGTCAAAATCTTCCTCACTGGCTTTCCACAACTTTTCCGTATCCAGTATTTGTTGCTCAAGAGCAGTTACCATGCCTTCCGCTCTTTTTTCAGCCAGTAAACTATCCATATACTGCATAACCTGCTGTACTCCCGAATCCGTTTTCGCATCTTTCAGCTCTAATAGCGTGATATATCCGGTGTCCGATACTTTATCTTCATTCATTACATGTAAATAATTTCTCTCTATAATGTCATTCAGCTTGGTAAAGACATCCACATAATTCTGCAGCTCCCCAATTTTCTCTTTTATCCAGGCAATAATCTGATTCATGCAGTCTTTTATGATATTTTCATACATATAAATCATATTATCCGCCGTAAATTTTTGAATGCATAAGCTCTTATATTCTTCTATCTTTCTCTTAGGAAATACACAAAACGCAGAATCTAATTCTGTCTGAATTTCTTTCATCCTTTCATCCGTCTGAGCCTGAATTTCCTCCTGTCCACGTATCAGCCCTGAAATAGATGATTTATACTCATTTTCTATACGGAATAATAATCCGTTAAAGGCACTTCCATCTACAATCCGGGAAGCCAGTAATTCCCTTAAGAAGTAAATTCCTTTATCTTTATCCACAAAGGCACTTCTATATACATCATCCAGTTCTTTTATAATTCTTTCTGATATATTTTTGTTTTTAGCCTCATCCCATGCATCATAAAGCAAGACATTATTAGACATCCAAATATTTTTAAGAGTATTATACAGACTATTATCCTGTACATCCCCTTTATCTGCTCTCTTTTCTATTCCTTCATGATACTCCATCATGGACACCTTTGACTTGGATACAATATTTTGTGCCTGCTCCTGCGGCAGCATATGAATCATTGACAATATTCTTTCCACATCCTGTTGAGAAGCATGCTTATCCCATCCTTTTTTCAACAGTTCAAAGGTACCGTGTGAAATATAAGCCATTATCTCTTCCGTAGGTAATGTAACACCACCGGCTCCAATCACATTAAAATGATAATATGCATTCTTCGGCGTATTCAGGCTATTTACCATACCACTTATCATTTGAAAATTATTATCCAAAAAAGAACTTACAACCTGATAATCAGCAGGAGTTGCCGGATCACTTATCTGGTTTATAATAGTGTCAATTACTACTTTTGAAGCATATTTGTCCGGATGAAGTATTCTGCCTTTTACGGCATTTAAGCCTGAAACTAATACGCAGGAATCAAAAATCGGCTTATTGGATTTAATTTTCCATCCTGGAGCTGATGTATACTGTGCTTCAAAACAAGCCTCCCCCTGCATATGACCGATTTCCATTAATGTATCTATTTCTTTTAATGCTGCATATGCATTATACTTTACATAGGAATAATCCACGCCGTCAGGATATGTATCAGGTAAAAATATATAGCTGTACAATCTGACATTTGTCCACGTTTTACAAATTTCTCTTATTATATAGGGCACATCTATGATAGTTCCGCTTCCCGTACCTCCTCCGATACCCGCAAATATATAGATAACCAATCTTTGTGTCTGTACATTTTCAATTTGCTGATGTAAATTCTGCAGTTTATTTTTTAATGCATTTGTTACTGTAGAAAAAGCAGAAGAAAAAAGCAGATATCTTCCAGCCTGCCGAATGCCACCGGCTCCTTCCCCCACCAGTTGTTTATTCATATTGGGATTCAGCCATGAAGTAATGTAATCCGGCAGCTTATCCTTTTGTTCCAATTTAGCAGCCGCATCCGAGGTATATAACTGACACACTTCCGAATTTGTGGGGTCCACACTCAGGCCTACCTGACCAAAAGATTTCTTGCAAAGCTTTTCCAAATCATCTATGGAAGAATCAATGGCAAGATACTCCACATTTTTAGGTCTTCTTGTGTCCGGATCGCACTTCAGTCTTTTATAAATTTCTGTTTTCAGCTTTGCCACAGTTTGTGAACCCTTTCCCCCCAGACCCACAAACAAAAATTTATCCTTTGATACATCCAATTTATTTCCATTTGTCATAAAATCTGAAAATCCCCCACCCAAAGAGAAATCCAGTTTGCCTAACCTTTTAATCTGTTCTTCTGTAAGTGCCATAATTTTTTCCTCCTGTTTTATGTATATTTGTTTTATCCCTTATCGCATACATTTATGTGCCTTAACATAGGATGTCCTTTTATTCCGCAAATGGTAAATTTACATTTTGTGCATACGAATCCTGTTTCCACTGCGCACTTTCCGCCTCTGTAGCCTGATAAGGCAGTTCCCGAATAAGTTCGGCAGCATCTTCATCCCCTGTGTAGTATGACAACGTATAGCAATAGACGGCATTCCTTAATGCTTTATCACTTTTTGTTCCGTAATGGTATTCATTCTCATACTTTTCGCCTAAATACCTTGCAATACGGGAAAAATCATCTCTATCATAAGTACTCGTATCAATCCCCTGTAAATTTTTCTGCCGTAATGCTTCCAATAACATGGCTTTACATTTCTTTTCATCGTAAAATTCCTGTACTACCATATTGCCATACAATCTCCCAAGCCATTCGTATGTCTCCATCCTGATTTTACAATCCTTGCTTTTAAGCGCCTGATGAAACCAGCTTTCCGCAGCTTCATAATTCCGTAAACTATAATATTTGCGTCCAACATTATACATGGCTTCTTCATCTCCCATGTTCGCTGCCTGCAACCACCATTTTTGCTCCTGCTGTTCGTCCAGTCCGAACCCCATTGGCGCAGTCGTAATATCTGAATCGTTAAAGCCTTCGCTATATCCATTTGCCAGGTATTTCATAGCCTGAATATTTCCGCCGTTGGCTGCTTCTATAAACCACTTTTCAGCTTGTACCGGGTCATTTTCGAATAACCAGTAATACATTCCCATCTGGTATTGTGAAAAGTTATCTCCTTTTTCAGCCTTAGGCAGATAAATTCTTTTTCGAACAGTCGCAAGCTTTTCCGGCGCTGCGCCATAATATTTTGTATCAATTATTTTTTTTGCTGCCGCATCGCCTCTGTCCGCGGCCTCTACAATACTACCCAGATCCTCTGAAGAATTCTTTTTCCTTACCTCCATAACAAAAACGAAAGCCACAAAAAGCAATATAATTATAAGTAAAATTATTTCTATCATACCGTTCTACCTCTCATACAAATTTTATTAATATCGTTTATAGGTAATATCAATTTCCTCGTAGTTCTCTGCATCATCTGTATAAAACCGAATACCGATTTTTTTCTCCGTCACCAGATTTCCAAAAGCAGATTTGTTATTCAGTGACACCTTCAAACTTTGCTTCTTTGCGGCATTCATATTTTCTACAAATTTAACCTTTTCACTTTTGTTTATAATCGTGAATTCATTATTATTCTTGCTGCCTCTTACATATACCTTATCCGCCTCCGGCTTTATGGATGTCATACAATACTTGAAATCTTCGTCATTATCACTTTCCAAATCGTTATAATATCCGGATACAATCTGCAGAAGATCACCGATTTTAAATCCGTGTTTTCCTACTTTTTGCGCTGCTATATCAACTGGAATGTCAAAGATTTTCTCTTCCGGCGTACCATCTTCTTTAATATGATTGCTTCTAAGTACTATCCTGAAAGCTCCGCTCATAAGCTGTTTTCCACGGATGACCAAGACAATAATCAAAGTGATAATCGCTGTAATTCCAATAACATAAAACAGAATCTTCAAAATAATTCCGGTATAGTTCACAGGTTCTTTACAGAATATGTTTACATTATCTCGTGTGGGATTAATTACTCCGTTGTCCGCATAAATAATCATATTAGTAGAAACGTAGTCGTCACATCGAACAGTCAATATATTGCCGCTCAACGTTGCTGAAACCTTATCCGAACCAACTTCTACCGAATACTGAATTTCACCCTTGTCTTTCTCTCTGAAATAATTGTCAAGGTTAATTTCTTTCTCTTCCCCTTTTTTTAGCACAAGGTCTTCTATATTGCGATAATACTCCACATGATTTTTCTCTGCATATACTTCTATATCTTCACTTTTTCTGTAAAAACCATTTCCCTGAACAAAAACAGATAAGATATAACTTCCCGCCTTATCCGGCACTATGTTGGCAAACAAAGCACATTGCAGGTTATCACCATTTTCCCATTCCTGATAGGTCATTTTTTCTTCTTTAATTTCACCTGTATCCTTGTTTTCAACTGTCACAGTGGCCTCTAAGGAAGAATAAAAGTCTTTATCATACATTCTGTTTCCGTTAGAAGTAAAATACATATTTACTGTCCATCCACTGGATACCTGAACAGTTTTTTGCAAAATACCTACTACCAGATTCAAGTCATAATTAAAAATCCGACCTATCCGGATAGCATCACCTTCCACACCTTTTACACTTACACTCCACTTTCCGGGTTCCGGATTTCGAAGTTTTATTACCGTATATTTGGAAGATCTGCTAAATGATACATTTTGCGTATTTTCCAGATCTACCTGATTTCCATTAACATCTACCAGTCTGACATCTTCCACCGTCTTGGATGACAGGATGACAATATTGGCTTCTAAAACATTCGCATTGTCAATATCAAACGTGACGGTATGATAATCACCATCTGCTGTATATTCATCAATGCTCTCAATATCAGCATTTCCAATTTGCGCAAATATTCTTTCAAAAAATTCTGTCATGGATGATACATCTGTTGCAATCAGGTAATCTCCACCGGTTTCCTGTGCTATATGCGCAAGTTCCGTTTCATCGACATCGCCGTTCTGGTTTAACCCAATACAATATATCTTATAGCCCTTTTCTTTTGCTATCTGAATAGCACTTTCCACATCGTCAAGGGAATCCTGTAATGTTCTGCCGGGAGTACCTGCATCGATATCCGTATTTCCGTCTGTAAATAAAAGAATGGATTTATTATTATTGTTTTCATCCTCATCAAGCATCTGAACCGCTTCCATCAGACCTGCACCGGTATCCGTATGGTTTTTAGGAACATATTCCACATTCTCTAATGTGTTTTTTATAACACTCTTATTCTTGGAAACCGATACATCAAGCATCCCACTGGATACTATGCCATTGGAAAATTCCACGAGACCTATGCTGGCATTGGTCATCTTTTCCATGTCTACAAAAAGCTTGGCCCCCTCTATAGCCATTCTTTCCTTATCTGCTTTTCTCATGGAACCACTTTCATCCATGACAAGAACCACCTGTGTTCTTACCGACTTCTCCAATTCTCCTACTGTGATACCTGAGTTTTCATTATAATTTGAGCTTATGGTGTCCTCCGGTACATCTTTTTTTTCACCACATGCTGCAAACATAAGCATAACTGCCAGCAGGAAAATGCTGATTATTCTGTGATTGTTTTTCATTTTCATTTCCTCTTTTAGCTTTTCTGCATTTTGTTCCGTATTTTTGCTTCTTCTTCTACAAATTCATGAAACTTACTTTCCAGTTCTTCCGGCATTTCCGGATCATGAATCCAGTTTCCTTTTTCATCTGTTGAAATATATACCAATAATTCTTCAGGCGGTGTAATTATCATATTCTTTTACCTTCCTTTCATATCTTTCATGCACTTCCACTGCAAACGGTCTGGGATTACTACGGGTTTCATATTCTGCTATAGCTTCCGCAAAGCACTCTCCCATATCATGTGCTCCGTATACACTTACATTGCGTGCCAATTCATTGGGATTTATATTCTGGTTTTTCATTGTTTCGTAACAAATAGATGCCGCTATGTCATTTCTGTCATACTTGTTTTGCACCTCTCTGTATTTGCTGATATCCTTGTCCCCTATTTCCAATCCATCTTTTTTAGCAATCAGCTGCAGATGCAGCAAATGCCCCATTTCATGTTTGATAACAGCCTCCGCCCCTTTTCCTGCCAACCAGCTTTCTCCTCTCCAGTTCGGGCATTCCATACGTTCTATGCGATTCTCCAATCCTATTTCACTGAAAAGTTCCTGACTTACCTGGATTTCCGTCTGATAGCCATTTTCTGTCATCCTGGGACCGGCACATGCATATACCCTGTCCGGTAATTTGGTAACTGTTATGGTATTTATGTAGCCCTTTAATTCCGGATAGGATTCGCACATTTCTTCTACCGCTCCTGCTATCATCTCCTGATATCTTTCCCTGACACCTTCCAGTTCCACTTTGCTGACACCACATTCGTGCAGCCTTTCCTCAACTTCGTTACTTACTTCCTGAATCTCCTGTTTGTGAAAACCAAACAGATATTTGCTGTCTTCTTCCTTCCCTTGTTCATAGTCTTCTTTTTCAATACCTAAGTAATCCAAAACGGCTTCCTGTTCTGCCTGTCTTTTCATTTCCTGCACCATTTGGTTTACTTTTTCCTCATCCGTGATACCCCGGTCTTTAAGTTCATCCTTATACACATCCATTCGCCGGTATATGGTATCGGCAATACTGTCTGTAAAGTCTTCCACATCCCGTTTCATGACTTTCCCGGATTCCTTATTTTCGTTGCCTTCAAGGTTATGCTTTTCCATTCGATGCATAAGCCCCCTCCTCTCTTAAATCAAATCGGATATAACATTTTCATGTATTCCGTTAGTACTTCAGCCTGTTTTTCTTTTTTAGCAAAAATTTTCTCTAAAAATATGCCGGCAATAAAAATCTTCTGCTGTTTGTTCAATCTCATCTCTATGCATTCTTGTTCAAAAAATTTAATCATGCCGGCAAGTACAAGTCTGTAATCCTTTTGCGCCTGTATCATTTCCTGAAGTTTTTCTACTGAAAAATTTTCTGCCGCAGATTGAATGTTTTCCGGAACATGCCCCTCTTCTTCACAATATATACTTCCAAGATGTTTTCCTTTTGTTATGGTATAATACTTAGCAAATTTATACTCTATACGCTGCCTTATCTGTGCCAGCTGTGCTTCTCTCGGTGCTCCCTGCACAGTTCTTACCAATGGCATTTCAACAAGCTTGGGTCTATTATCCCCTTCTGCAAAAACAGCTGCACACCCTCTTCTCAAAGAGCTCAAATAATCCTTTTGTTCTTCCGTCATATGCATAGCTGCTCCTACGCATTGCCGGTCATCTTCCATAACTGTCCTATGTACTATTTTTAAATTTGTATTTTTTATAATATCCGGTGCCAGTTTGGTTGGTATCTGGTCTGCTACAATAATTCCCTGACCATAGCTCCTTATTTCTGCCAACATATTACAGAAAAATTCAACAGCCTTAGCCCTTCCGCCTTCTTCTCCGTCCGGTACTTTTTTTAGAAGTCGATGTGCTTCCTCGATTACTAAAATTCCTTGTAATTCAGGGTTTGCACCCTGCGATTTTCTATATTCATAGAGCTGAACCAATAAAATGCCGATAACAAAAGCCTTTATGTTGTCATCCCCTATATCCTCCAGTTCCAATACAGTTGGATTTTGCAGTAATTCATCAATCGGAATACTTCTCGCTACATCCAACAGGGCTCCTTTTCCTCCAATACGCAAAGAATTTATTCTTGCTTTCAGGGCGGCTTTTACATTGGACTGTATTTCGGTATCATAGCCTAACCTGTCTGTTACCACATCTATTTTGTAATATAATTGACTCAATGTTGGATATTCCTTCATTCCCCTTATATTACGATTGGAAATCAAATCCCACCCCTTATCTTCATACACCTCGTAAACCGCCTGTTCCAAAATATAAGGCATTGGTGCATACATCTCAAAAGACGCGTTAAAGGTTGATAGCAGATAGTCTATATGGGATTGCAGGGAAACACCTTCCGCTGCCTGAAATGGATTTATTCGGTATTTAACACTATTTACTCCTTCATCTCCTAAAGTAAAAACATCCAAAGTATCAAAATTATTGGTTCCACTCTGCTTCATAATCTGCCGAAGTTCGATATACTCGCGTTTAGCCGATTCTATTACCAGAAAAGGAACCGCATTTTTTCTCCATATCTCACTCAGGAGAACCTTCATGGTATTGGTCTTTCCCCCTCCTGTAATTCCCACTATCAAGGCATGCCTATTCAAATCCTGAACCGGTATTTTATAAATATTGGATATGGGCTTTACACGGCTTCTTCCGGAGCGTATAATATGTCCTATTCTGATACTGTCGTTTTCATAATTTTGTCTCGGTACCATTTCAAAGTTTACAAAATCATCAATATAAAATCCTTCTATTTCATTTCTTGGAAGCCAGAAATAATTTGCCAGATTTTCACTGTTCATCATTGTTTGATATATATATCGATAATATTCAAAACCGCTGTTTTCCATCAGTTGATATAAAATATGTTTTTCTTTATAAGGGTCTTCCTTACATAGCATACCAATGTTGCCGTTTGCAAGTGCCCCTCCTTCAACATCAATGCATACCATTCTTTCAAATTTAGAAGCTATTCTTTTGGTAAAGCAGGCCGCAATCAAACTCTTCAGCCGATATAAGTCTGCCTCTTCTTCACACATATAATAGGTACATACATTCCACATACCGTGTGTCAGACCCACATTTAAGATATCCCTCTGTAATTCCAGATTATTCTGATAGTTTTGTGCGCTGATATTGTTGCTGAATATCTGCCAGCCTCCTTCTCCCAGGCGGTTGCTGTTCAGCGATTTACTGTTTTCTGCCAATACATTCTCAACTTTTTCAATAGCCTTTTGTACAAATAGCTCCGGCTGACGTTCAGCCAATACCATAAACGTAAAATTACTCCCCAGCATTCCTCTGCAGAGGCGGTCGATTGGCATAATGGTGTTGTCACAGCCATAATTCTGATGATTGTTTTCTTTGCTGTTCTTTCCACAAACTTCGGGAATACCCACCACAAATCCACCATATTTATAATTTGGAAGAGTAATCTCCGCTTTTTCCTTTAAGTCAATTCCCGGAAAAGAAGCTTCGTAATTTTTTATATACGAACTATACAATTCTTCATCATCTGTAATACCTACATATATTTGTATCCCTTCCTGTGTTCCTTTTATCAGGTATGCAACACAGCAGGAGGTCATCATGCATCCGCTCAGTATCTCCTTAAATACATTATTGTAAATATCAATGTTCGATTTTTTATAAAAATCTGTAATTCCTTTAATATGTATCCACCATAAATCCTTTTTGTCGATTGGAACATATTCCCCTTCTCTCTGACCTATCTCGGAAATATATGTGCGGCAAAGAATTCTATCCTCTTCGTGAAATGTCATATGCTTTTCTCCGATAATATTTTTTATACGCTAATGAATACGCACCAGATAAAATCTAAAAATTGATATTGTTTCATTGCTATTATATTGCACTTAGAATTTGGTGTCAACTATTTGAATACTTTGTCAACCTATAGAATACGTACCTTATAGTATCATAATTACACTGGAGGTAGTAAAATGGTAAATTTTGGTAATAAGCTTAAAGCCTTACGTCTGCAAAGAGGCATGACGCAGGCTCAGCTTGCCCAGAAATTAGGACTAACAAAATCTGTGGTCAGTGCTTATGAAACCGGATTGCGTCTGCCGTCCTATGATGTTTTAATACACATAGCCTGCATATTTGATGTAAGCACTGATTATCTTTTAGGTGTAGAACGAAAGCAGGAAATTGATTTTTCCGGATTGTCAAAAGAAGAAACAGACGCTCTTATTAATTTAATAAAGACGATGAAGAAAAAATAAAAGGTTCCAAATAATAAATAATTTGGGGCCTTTTTTATTGTAATCATTCTGTTTCTTAAACTCTTATGTTAGTCACTTATAAAATTATTATTTCAGCCTTTATCTTCCAATATTATTTATCCCCTGTATCATAAGATAATATATTTGTATTTTTTTATTTTTCTTCAAGAAAGTTCCGATGGTACATACCTAATCGGAACTTTCTCTTTTCGTTAATTAATAGTCCTGTCCGTAACGTGCTCTCACACAATGACCACCATCGCAGGAAGATCTGTCACTTGCATTGGTGTTGACCTTTACGGAAACCTCAATTTTCTTAACGTTGGGTGCTTCGTACTTCATATTACCAGCCTCCTTTCCTTTTATTCATTAAAAGCAGCTTCTTGTAAAGCTTCTTCAAATGTCATCTGACCTTCGTAAAATGCCTTTCTGATAGTTGCGCATTTGCAAACAGATTGCGGCCGGTATTCCATATCTCCATATAAGAAGTCCATTTCGGCAGGACAAACATCACAGTAATAGCGTGCTGTACACCCTTTACATTTGTATGTATCAGAAGCAATCAATTCGCTATATGTCTTATACTCTTTCCATAATTCATCATAATTATCTTTTGATAAACGTTCTCCTTTATGCCGAAGCTTCATGCAGGGAAGCATTCTTCCCTGATAATCCACCACAAAGCTATTCTGTGCCACGTTACAGTCATAAACAAATTTGCTATCTGCAAGACTTTTTATTACTTCTGAATTATCTTCTTTTTTCCTTGTTCCGTCTGCAACCTGCTCATAATAATTAGCAAATTCATTTTTTAATACTTCTCCCAGTGATACCTGCAAACGTTGAGGCTCATTACTCTTATCTACCGTTGCACATATTTCAAAAGAATATACAAACGGTATCTGTAATTCTTCTGCCAGACTCTTCATTTTTCCTATAAACGGCAGTGTGGGTTTTATTATGGGCGATTTTAAGGAAACTCTTATGCCCAGCTCTTTTAACCTCTTGCAGTTATTAATTACCTTTTCAAAGGCATTTCGTATTCCCGTAATCTTGCAATAAGTTTCTTCATCAGCTCCATAAAGAGAAATGTCTACCAATAATGGTGGATATTCATGCAAAACATTCAAAATCTCTTCATTAAACAAGGCTCCATTCGTGAACAGTTCTACCAGAAACCCCTTCTTTTTTGCATATACATAAATATCCACAAAATCCGGACGGGTTAATATTTCACCCCCCGTAAATGTAAGGAATAAAATTCCTTTATCATGCAAAATATCTATGATTTCTATAATTTCCTCAAATGTCAATTGATTTTCCACATGGCAATTTTGCAGATAGCAATGTATGCAGTTAAAATTACACCTTGGGGTCAGTTCAAAAAGGACCGAAAATGGTTGTCGGTTTTCAACCCATTCTTTCCTTTTTCCATTATCAAAATCAAGGAGCTGCATATGCAGTTTCTCATTTATTTCTTCCATTATCGTATCTCCAAAAACTTCTCATCAGCCAGTACCTTTATGAAGGACTTTACATCATTATAAACATCCCCATAAGGCACCTCGTTTTTTATCAGTTCGTAAAGACTGTCAGCTATCTCTTTTTCACTCTTACTTTTATCTATCCTGTTCCAAATATAATCACCTACCTGATTTATTTCATAAAGGTGACATGTACTGTCCGCATAGCTTTCTTTGATATTTATTAAAAAGAATGAATCAGCCACTTGTCTTTCTACAATATTTTTGTTTTTATATATCATATCCCCAACCTTATTCAGCTTTTTCACGTTAACTGCCGCATACTTGAGCAGTATCCGGCAGTCAGAATTTTTCTGTTATTTATTGGAATACCTCATTAAAAATATCATCCAGGCATTTATAATATCTTTCTTCCTCTTCAAGCTTTTGCTTATTCTTTCCAAGAGAACCAATAAATCCTCCAATAGCCTGTCCGATTGCCTTTCCTGTTGCATTGTAATCATCGGGATTTCCCTTTATGTAATTCTTTACTCCCTGCTTTGAAAGTTCCCGTCGATATGCTTTATTCAACTGTTTGCTTTCTCCATACTCTCGTACGGAAATAAAAGCATATGTTCCCTGATTTGTTATTTTTATTACATACTTAAAATAATCCTTCATATGCTCTGGATGATATACTACAATACAATCATCCACTTTGGATTTAAACAAACCACCTGCCTTAATCTGCTCATTGCAAAATGCCACTGGAATTCCATACTTATCTGCACAATCCTGAATAGCCTTTTGAATGACTGACAATGTAATTCCACTACCATTCTGTATTCTTAATTCCGGCATATAATCCTGTAATTCATCTTCTTTTATCATTTCATTATCCTCCTCATAAAAAAATTATCAGGTTATCGTTCCTGTTTATGCACTTAGTTTATAATTTGTTGCTTTATGTATCCATACATTTTTTTGTATTTTTTCATAAATTTTAGCAAGAAAAAAGCTCAAATCCTACTTTCATAAGATTTGAGCTTTTATTCACAATTCTGTTTTGGTCCCTACTCTTCAATATGGTCAAGACCCTGGCTTAATATGGTCACGATGTGCGCATCCGCAAGGGAATAGAAAATGGTCTTGCCGTCCCTTCTGTTTTTCACCAGGTCCATCTGCTTTAAGACACGGAGCTGGTGGGAAATTGCCGACTGGGACATGCCCAAAAGCTGGGCAATATCAAGCACACACATTTCCGAAAATTTCAGTGCATAGAGGATTTTTAATCTGGTGGCATCTCCGAAAATACGGAAGAAATCCGCTAAGTCGTTCATTTCTTCTTCGGGTGGCATTGTTTCGGTAATTTCCTTCTCTGCGCTCTCGGAAAGCTGCAGAAACCCATTTTGTATCTGTTCCATATTTGCCCTTTCTTTTATCCGCTCCCGCTGCCGGTTTTCTCCACGAAGGCATCGCCATGTCTGCTGCTGTTTTCTCCGTAACAGAATTTCTATACCCTGCTGCAGGTTTCACCGGGAAACGTCTTACTCCCGTTAATCCCTGATAATGCTTACATATTTCACCGGTGTACGGTAGGTGTAATTGGATATCTTGATACCGGTCTTGGGGCTGGATGCATGAATAACCTTGCCGCCGCCGATATACATTGCCACATGGTTGATGGAGCCTGAGCTTCCACCGTAGAAAATCAGGTCGCCGGGCTGTAAATCCGCCGCCGTAATCTTCTTTCCTTCGTTCGCCTGTGCTCTGGAAGAGTGGGACAGGCTGATGCCGAAGTGCTTGTATACCGACATGGTGAAACCGGAGCAGTCCGTTCCTTTGGTAAGGCTGCTGCCGCCGTACACATATTTATTTCCCAAAAACTGTTTTGCATACTCTACGATATCTACACGTAAATCGGATACGCCCTGACCATACAGAAGTTCACTCATGGTTACGGCTGTATCCAGCTTTTCTTCTACTGTCACATAATCGGAGGAAACGTAAGCATCCTCGCCGTCAATGGATACTTTTACCCAGCCGTCTAACTGCTCAACGACTTCCAGTTCCTCGCCCTTGGGTACGGATGTCAAAACCGCAGCATCCATGCCTGCCTGCTCTCTTACTTTAAGGGCATCCGCATTAACCACTGCTACTGTCTTTACTAATTCCATGGCTCTCATTCCGGCATCGGCGCCGGTATACAGATAATCGGTGCTTACATAGCCGTCCACATCTCCGGATTTAATATGTGCCCAGGTACCGTCCTCGTTCATCTCCACCACTTCGCAGGCAGATCCTTTCGGCATCTTTCCCACTAATTTGCCGTCTGTGGCAGGAATGGCTCTGACATTTAAGTTACCGGTTTCCACATCGGCAATGCCTAAATGGTTATAGCCCCAATACATGCCTTCTGTAGTTGCCTCCGCTGCTTTTAAGCAGGAGTCTTCGTCCAGCTTCAAATCAAAAATTCCACCCGCCGTGGGCATAATATCATTTATGGCTACCGTTCCCGCTGCCTTACTTTCCATCGGGTTGGAAAGAGAAGCAACTGCTAAAAATCCTACGGCGCCGATTATAGCTAATTTGTTTATTTTTCTATTGTAGTTCATCTATTTTAACCTGTAAGTCCCTTCGTAAACCGGGCATAACCTCTTTGTTGTTACATCCCGGTTGCTATATCCATGTTAATTGTTACATCTTTGTTACGGATTTATTATAGCAATCCCTTTTTCTCGCGTCAACCGTCTATGCACAAAGAAACTTATTAATTTTTTCCAATTTTATTTTTCCTTCGCGTATTTCCTGCCGGCGGCAATGTCTTTCTGCATCTGTTCTTTCAGCGCCTCAATGCCGGCAAATTTCTGCTCGGGGCGGCGGAATTCGTAAAGATATACGGAAATATCCTCTCCGTAGATATCCTCGTGAAAGTCATACACATAGGTTTCCACACACATCACAGGCTTGTCCTGCTCAATGGTGGGCTTGTAGCCGATATTGGTGGTGGAACTGTAGTAGCGGTTCCGTATCATAACGCCGGAATAATAAACACCTCTCGGAGGCAGCATTTTGCTCTCGTCCGGAATCAGGTTTAAGGTCGGCATCCCCAGGGTGCGTCCAAGCTGTCTGCCGTGTGTTACCTTGCCGCAGATAAAATAAGCTTCCCCGAGCAGGGTTTCCGTCAGGCGCATATCCCCCTTTTCCAAAGTTTCCCGCACATAGGTGGAGCTGATTTCCCTGCCTTCATACAAAAGCTTGTCAATGATTTTCACCGTCATGCCGCATTCCGGCGCCAGAATCCTTAAAAGCGCCGCATTGCCTTCCCCTCTTCGACCGAAAGAAAGGTCGCTGCCAGCCGCCACATAAACGGCATTGATGCGGTTGCAAAGCACATTTACCACAAAATCCCTTGGCGACATATCCGCCACCTTACGGTTTAAGGGGTACTCCACTAAAATATCAATTCCCAGACGTTCAAAGATTTCTCTCTTTTCCTCTCTGGTGGTGAGCTGTTTTTCCTTACCGTCACCGAAGAAAACAGCCGGTGAAGGGTCAAATGTGAATACGCATGCTTTTTTGCCGTTCTCCTTCTGCTTCAGGATTTCGTCAAGAAGCGCCCGGTGCCCAATGTGCACACCGTCAAATTTTCCGATTGCCACTGCTGTCTCATCATTAATATAAAAATCCGCTGTACCGGTAATGATTTCCATTGCTGTATTTCTCCATCCAAATCTTCAGATTGCTTTCACACTTACTGTATATGCATCATTGCTTTCACCATGCACACATCTATTACTTCCATCGTGTCCGCATCATCGCTTCCGTTGCAGACGCATCCATCACTTTAAGTCATTTTCCAGAAACATCTTTTTCGGTACGAAACGGCCTTCCTGCCGTTTCATGGTATAGACGCCGTAAAATCTGCCTGCTTCATCATAGACACGCACATCTTCGCCGTCTCCGAACATTCTCCGCTCCTTTATCTGCTGCGGATAAAAGGAATTACCGTTTTTGATATACTTTATAAATTCGTCCGGGATATGCACCGGCGCCAGTTCCTCAAAGAAATGGTCCACAGGCACCACGACCTCGCCGACTCTTTCTTCATCCCGCAATTTTTCCAGCTCTGCCAGGGTGATGGCGCTCTCTTCTCTAAATACCCCCGCCTTGATGCGCTTTAAGCTTTTCATGGCGGCAAGGCATCCGCATTTTACACCGATGTCATAACAGAGTGTCCGGATATAAGTACCCTTGGAGCAGGATACCCGGAAGGTCACCTCCGGCAGCTTCATGTCCAAAATGGTTATATCGTAAATGGTAACCGCTCTGGGCTGACGCTCCACTTCCTTACCGGCTCTCGCCAGTTCGTAAAGCTTTTTGCCGTTGACCTTTAATGCGGAATACATGGGGGGAATCTGGTCATAGTCCCCGATAAAAGAAAGAATGGCATTTCGTGCTTCTTCTTCCGTTACCGTGACAGGACATTCCTTTAGCACCTCTCCCGACAAATCCTGGGTATCCGTGGAGATACCAAGCTGCATCACCGCTTCGTATTCCTTGTCCCGGTCCGTCAGCATGTCGCAGAGCTTGGTGGCGCTGCCTAAGCACACCGGCAGTACACCGGTGGCATCCGGGTCAAGAGTGCCGGTATGTCCGATTTTTTTCTGTCTGAGTATTCCCCGCATCTTGGCTACCACATCATGGGAGGTAAAGCCTTTTTCCTTATAAATATTGATAATGCCGTTGTACAATGCTTTTCCCTCCCTTGTCAATTCCCATGTGTTCAGTCAGCCGGACTGCCTGCCGCACTTCTTTTATTCCTGCCTGTCTTAACCGGAATGCAATCCGTTTCTCACTTATATTACTGTCCCAGCTGCAGTGCAATCTGCCCGGACAGGTTGTTGATTACATCATGCATGGTGCCACAGATAGTGCAGCCCGCTGCCCGGACATGTCCGCCGCCGCCGAAGAAGGATGCTACCTTTGCCACATCCACATATTCATCGGAACGCATGCTGACCTTGTATTCCATGTGTTCTTTTTCGTAAATAAAAATTGCGCAGTGCACGCCGGCAATGTTTCTGAGCTGATTGACAATGCCGTCCAGGTCGGAGGGTCTTGCTCCGTAAAATGCCATTTTTTCCTGATCCATGCAGCTGAAAATACACTGTCCGTCCATAAATCGGATGCTTTCAATCAGGGCTCTTCCCAGTACCTGGGTCTGCAGATAGGTCTTCTGGTAAAAGCTTTCCTCTATAATTTGTGCAAAAGGGAAGCCGTAGCCAATCAGTTCCGCGCCGATTTGCATGGTCTTCGGAGAGGTATTGGTATACTGGAACACACCGGTGTCATGAATAATGCCGGTATAGATTGCCGTAGCAATCTCCGTATCCATATCCTCTTTGGGAATTAAGCCGTAAAGCACCTCTGCCGTCGAGCTGGCGTCGGGCACTACTAAATTCACATCCCCGCAGCCGGGCACATTGCTGATATGATGGTCAATATGCACTTTTTTTACCGCACAGTTGAAAAATTCTTCCGCGCCGCCCAGTCTCTCCGCATTGGTGTCCAGTGCAAAGAACACGTCAAAATGCTCTTCTTTCCGATACTCCGTATCCGCTTCGGACAAATGGGGAAGATGGGTAAATCCATCGGGTATGCTCTCTAAATACCAGTGGATTTTTGCTCCCGGCATCTTCTTTTTCAAAAACAGATACAGTGCCATGCCGGAGCCTATGGCATCTCCATCCGGTCTTACATGGGCGCTGATACCGATGATCTTTGCCCCGCTACACTCCTGTAAAATATCCATAACCTTATGCCTTCCCGTTCTGTTCTTCCATGACTTCATCAATCTTTCTGGACATATTGACACCGTACTCAATGGACTGGTCCATGATAAATGTAATTTCCGGTGTATTGCGCAGATTGATGGTCTTGGCAAGGCGGTTACGGATGTAACCTTCTGCACTCTTTAAGCCTTTATAGGTATTTTCTCTCGCCTCTTCATCCCCAAGGACACTGATCCATGCCTTGCAGGTTTTAAGGTCGGGAGCCACTTCTACCGCAACGACGCTTGTAAGCGGACAAATCCGGGGATCTTTGATTTCTCCCCGGATAACTTCCGCCAAAACGCGCTGCACTTCCCCGTTAATACGGGTATTCTTCACGCTGTTTTTTCTCATATTGCTATATTCCCTTCATAATCTGCAAACTTTGGGCTTCTGCCCAATATTTGCAAAGTGAACTCTGTTCACTTGTGAAATTTATCTTCACACTATTACTGGCGCGGTACTTCAACCATGATGTAAGCTTCTACGATATCAAGCTCCTGCATCTTATCGAAGCCGTCAAATACCAGACCACATTCGTAGCCTGCTTTTACTTCCTTTACATCATCCTTGAATCTCTTTAAGGATGCTAACTCGCCTTCGTAAATCTGCTCGCCGTCTCTGGTGATACGAACCTTGCAGCCTCTCTGGAAGACACCGTCCTGTACATAGGAACCGGCAATGTTGCCCACTGCGGATGCCTTGAAAATCTGACGTACTTCCGCATGGCCGATAACCTTTTCCTCAAATACGGGATCAAGCATCCCCTTCATGGCTGCTTCGATATCCTCGATAGCCTGATAAATTACCTTATACAGACGGATATCCACGCCTTCTCTTTCGGCTGTTGCCTTTGCGGTTGCGTCAGGACGTACATTGAAGCCGATGATAATTGCGGAGGATGCGCTTGCCAGCATAACGTCGGATTCGTTGATTGCACCTACACCGCCATGGATGCATTTTACCACAACTTCTTCGTTGGAAAGCTTAAGCAGACTCTGCTTAACGGCTTCCACACTACCCTGAACGTCAGCCTTTACAATCAGGTTCAGTTCCTTTAAGTTACCTTCCTGAATCTGGGAGAACAGGTCATCCAGAGACATCTTGCTCTTGGTTTCTTCCAGCTTCTTCTCCTTGTTCTGCTCAAGATAGGTATCCGCAAAGGATTTCGCTGTTTTATCGTTGTCATGTGCCAGGAATACTTCACCGGCACTGGGTACATCGTTAAGACCCAAGATTTCCACAGGTGTGGAAGGTCCGGCTTCTTTTACTCTTCTGCCCTTGTCGTCAATCATGGCACGTACTTTACCATGGCTTGCGCCTGCGGAAATGAAGTCACCCACATGCAGGGTACCCTTCTGTACCAGAATGGTGGCAACGGGACCGCGTCCCTTATCCAGCTCGGCCTCGATGACAAGACCTCTTGCCTTTCTGTTAGGATTAGCTTTTAATTCCAAAATATCCGCGGTAAGCAGAATGGTTTCCAGCAGATCATCGATACCTTCACCGGATTTTGCGGATACAGGTACAAATTCTGTGGTTCCGCCCCAGTCTACCGGAATCAGTTCGTATTCGGTAAGCTCCTGCTTTACACGATCCACATTGGCATTGGGCTTATCAATCTTGTTGACTGCCACGATAATTTCAATGCCGGGATCTTCAATGCCGAAGACGCACGTCCTGCCCAACAGCCGGACCGCGCATTCGTAAAGCTGTTCCGCCCCCGAGCCGATCAGAATCTGCCGCGGCTGCGCAAACATCCCGCGATAGCGCAGCAGATACCCGGCAATCGCGTTGCGCAGTACACTGCACCCGAACCCGGGCGCGCGGACAAACAACCGGTCGCCGTCCCTTGCCAGCACCTTGCGCACCGTCCGGAACCAGACCGAGGGCTCCATC
>JABLTK010107579.1_pt1 | contig 24353 bp, 16 predicted proteins | sample 7160131 | NCBI WGS metagenome assembly JABLTK01 (sample SAMN14651221, study PRJNA627086) | human gut metagenome | isolation source: feces | host: Homo sapiens
GGCAAGGGCGGCGCGAGCCGCAACAACGGCGGCAACTTCGGCGGTCGCGGCGGCAACAACCGTGGCGGCAACTTCGGCGGCGGCCGTTCCAATGGCAACAACCGTGGCGGCAAGGGCGGCAACCGTCCCGGTCGCGGCGGACGTCGCTAAGCAGGGGCGAGATCGATTCTTTTTTCCGCAAATACACGAAAGGGCTGGTCAAACGACCAGCCCTTTCTTTACCCCCCCCAGACCAGACAATAATCCACAGCGGCCCTACGATGGCCACGCCATAAAGTCGTTTGCAATCGCGCATTGCCGCAACATCGCCCGCAACGTTACTCTCCCCACACCTCGGCGGCGATTTCTTGGATGAGAGCGATTTTCGCCCACTGTTCTTCCTCGGTGAGCTTATTGCCAATCTCGCAGCTCGCGAAGCCGCATTGCGGCGAAAGGTAGAGGTTTTCAAGCGGCACGTACTTCGATGCTTCCTTGATGCGAGCCTTCACCACTTCCTTGTCCTCCAAGCCGGGCTGCTTGGACGTGATAAGGCCGAGCACGACCTTCTTGCCCTCGGCGACGTGCGCCAAAGGCTCGAAGCCGCCCGCGCGCGGTGTGTCGAATTCCAAATAGAACGCGTCGACGTTTTCATGGACGAACAAGTACGGCGCCACCGGGTCGTAGCCGCCCTCGAACGCATAGGTGGAGTGGTAATTGCCGCGGCATACGTGGGTGTTAATCACGAGGTCTTCGGGCGCGCCTTCGATAGCGGCGTTGTTCAGCGCTACGCCGAGCTCGCTCACCTTTTGGATATCGACGGCCTGCATGCCCGTTTTCGCCACGAAATCGGTGTCGCAGTAAATGCCCCACGTGCAGTCGTCGAACTGTATGTTGCGGCAACCCGCAGCATACAAATCGGCGATAACCTGGCGATATGCGGCAGCAATCGCATCGGCAAGCTCCTCGTCGGTCGCATACACGCTGCGCAGGCTTTCCTGCTGGCCATCGCAACGATCGAGCGTCACTTCCGAAAACGTCTGGATAGGCGCAGGAATGGTCTGGCGCGCAACGTGGTCGTCACCAGCGAGCGCCTGCACGAACTTGAAATGCTCAACGAACGGGTGGTTCTCCCCAGAAATAGGACCCGTTACCACCGCGGTATCGGCCGTGGTTTCCTCATCATGGAACATATAGCCCTCGCGGCTCGTGCGGCGCTCAATGCCCTGAAGGCCCCACATGAAGTCGAGATGCCAATAGCTGCGACGAAATTCGCCATCGGTCACAACCTTCAGGCCCGCGGCCTTCTGCTTGGCGACAAGGTCGCGAATGGCCACGTCTTCCACAGTCTTAAGCTGGTCGGCATCAATAACGCCCGCATTGAAATCGGCACGCGCTTGCTTCAGCACGTCGGGACGAAGAAAGCTGCCAACGATATCGCAGCGAAACGGTGCGTTGGTTTCGGAATTCGCAGTCATGTTTAACCCTCTGTTCGAATTGGTTTAATGTCTGCCGAACAGTATGCGGGTTTGCTTTGCGATTGTGAAATACGAATAACTTTGCTTTTGTGATAGGTTTTTCCTATGGCGTGGACAAAGAGCGACGCAGGCAGGCAGCCTGTCGAAAACCGAGCTGCCGGATGCCAGCCCTCGGAACGCGCCGCGAGCTCACGGTACTAAGACGAACCGCCGAGGCAATGAGTCGATGTCGCCACAGCGCTACCGAGCCAAGCTACCCAAGAGCGCCGTCACACAAACCAGAACGGAAGCATGGGGCCACCGTTGGGCGACCTGCGAGAATGCGCCACAAAGTGGCAAGTCACCGCGTGTGCTTCGCTTCGCGCCACCTCGACCCTATTGCGGAATATGTCGTCGAATCGCTTCAACATACGCCGCGCCGTATACCGAACGCTGCGTGCCCTTGCGCGTGACCAGTCCCACTTCCATATACTCATCGATATCGAGCGGCACTGAAATAATCGACGCACCATTGAGCTCAGCGCTAATCACGCCCGAGCACACCGTATAGCCATTCAGGCCGATGAGCAGGTTGAACAGCGTCGCCCTGTCGCGCACGCGAATATTTTTGTTGCGATCGAGCGTGGATGTAAGCTCTTCGGAATAGTAGAACGAGTTGAAGCTGCCCTGCTCGTATGACAGAAACGGATAATCGGCCATGTCGTCGAGCGTGACCGACGCGCGAGACGCCAAAGGGTGGCTCGAACACACGAAAACATGAGGTTCGGCCCGGAACAGCGGCTCGAAAGCTAACTCGTTGGCAGTAAGCATTTTCCCGATGACCTCGCGATTGCGCGCCGACAAGTAGAGCACGCCAAGCTCGCTTTTCATGTGGGCGACGTCTTCGATAATCTCGTGCGTTTGCTCCTCACGAAGCGTGAAATCGTAGCGTGCGGCATCGAACTCGCGAATCACGTCGACGAACGCGTTCACCGCGAACGAATAGTGCTGGCACGACACGCTGAAGTGGGGCACGCGCTGCGCGGGATTTTTGTATTTGTCCTCAAGCAATTCCGTCTGTTCGAGCACCTGACGTGCATAGCCCAGGAAGGTTTCGCCCTCTTCCGAAACTACCACGCCCTTATTCGTGCGATCGAAAATATGCACGTTCATTTCCTGCTCAAGGTCGTGAATCGCACTCGTGATAGAGGGCTGCGAAACGTACAGCCTGCGCGCGGCCTCGGTAATGCTGCCGCATTCCGCGACTTTCGTGACGTAAACGAGCTGTTGGAGTTTCATGGGCGGGCCTTCCGACGGGTGCGTGCGCCCATGGTAGCGCAAGAACCCGCCAAAGCCTGTTAAATGCTCGTAGCGTTTAACAGATTGCGTGGGGCGAAAACCAAGGCAAGGGTAAAAGGAACAAGGCCGCCTCGTCCCTCGTCTCAAAGAATGTGTTAAATGCTACGAGCATTGAACACATTCCCCGCGCAAAAAATGGGACAGGGGATAAACCCCTGCCCCATTGTCCACTCGCGAGCGAGAAAACCTGTTAAACGCTGCGAGCATTTAGCAGGTTCCGCCTGCGAATCGTTAGTTGCCGGCAGCTCGCTTGGCTTCGTATTCAGCGACGAGCTTTTTCTGTACGTCGGCCGGAGCCTGCTCATAGCCATCGAGCTCAATGGTGTAGCTGCCCGATCCGCGCGAAATGCTGCGCAGATCTTTCGTGTAGCTCACGACCTCGGCATACGGCACGCGCACCATAATGACCGTCTCGCCGGCATCGTTTGAGTCGGTGCCGATAATGCGGCCACGACGCGTGGAGATATCACCCATTACCGCGCCCGCGTACGACTCGCCTACAGCGATGCTCATCGTGGCCATGGGCTCGAGCACCACGGGGGTCGCCTGCTCGCATGCCGCGCGGAAGCCGATGCGCGCAGCCGTCTTGAATGCCATCTCGTTGGAATCGACCGGATGATACGAACCATCGAACACGGTGCATTTCACATCGACCATGGGGTAGCCCGCAATAACGCCCTCGGCCATGGCCTCCTGCACGCCCTTGTCGACCGCGGGAACCAGGCCGCCCGGAATCGCACCGCCCTTAATGGCGTCGACGAATTCATAGCCGCACCCGGGGTTGGGCTCCAGACGCAGCCAGCAATCGCCGAACTGCCCCGCGCCGCCGGTCTGCTTCTTATGACGACCCTCGGCTTCAGCCGTCTTGCGAATGGTCTCGCGATACGGAATGCGCACCGGAACAAGCTTCGTCTCAACCTTTGCCTGAGCGGCCAAGCGGCTCAAAATAGTATCGATCTGAGCCTCGCCCATCGCCGTAACCACCGTTTGGTGCGTATCTTCATGGCGTTCGATGCGAACAGTCGGATCGTTTTCCGCAACACGCGCAAGGAAAGTTCCCAGCTTGTCTTCTTCCTTCTTATTCACAGCTTCAATGGCGACAGGATACTGCGGAATGGGGAACGGCAGCGGGGCAATGGCAATGCTGCCGCTTTCCGAAAGCGTGTCGCCCGTGCGCGTTTCGACGAGCTTCGGCACCACCACGATGTCGCCCGCCATAGCGCTTTTCACCGGCGTGGTTTCTTTGCCCTTCATCACGCACACATGGCCCAGGCGCTCCTTTTTGCCCGTGCGCGCGTTCAGCAGCTCGAGGCCCGGCACCAGCGTGCCCGAAAGCACTTTCACGAAGCTCAGGCGGCCGACATAGGGGTCGGCCAAGGTCTTGAACACGAAGCACGCAGGCTCGCCTTCTTTGGAAACCTTCACCTCGCCACCATCGGCCGTGGGAATGGGACCATGCGCTGTGGGGTGCGGGAAATAGGTGCAGATGTCTTCCATAAGACCCTGAATGCCCTGTTTGATGATGGTAGAACCCACGAACACGGGAATGAACAGCTCCTGCGCGATGGCCTTGTCGAACAGACCCTCGAGTTCTGCCTGGGTGAGCTGCTCTTCGCCATCGAGGTATTTCATCATAAGGTCGTCATCGGCTTCAGCGACCAAGTCGCACAGCTTGTCGCGCGCCACCTGGGCCTGCTCAAGGTATTCATCGGGAATTTCTTCCACGCGCTCAGAATCGCCTTCGAAGTAGCGCGCCTTCATGCGCAGAATATCGATGACGCCCTTGAAATCTTTGTCAACGCCAATGGGAATGGTCACCACGCCCAAACGCGCGCCGAAGCGGGCGTGCAGCGCAGCCATGATAACGTCGAAGTTCGCATGCTCGCGATCGATGTGGTTAATGAACACCGAGCGCGACAGGCGCATAGTTTCGGCCTCGCGCCACAGCTTCGTGGTCATGACCTGCGGGCCCTCTACGGCGTCAACTACGAACATGGCCATTTCGGCGGCGTGCATGGTTGCGAGCGTGTCGCCAATGAAGTCGGGGTGGCCCGACGTGTCGAGCAGGTTGATCTTGTAATCTTTATACGGAATGGGCGCGACCGATGTGCCCATAGTGAACTTGCGTTTGATTTCCTCGGCATCGTAGTCGAGGTACGATTTTCCGTCGTGCGTAGTGCCCATGCGCGGCGTTTGGCCGGAAATGTAGAGCATGGCTTCGGCCAGTGAAGTTTTGCCCGCACCATCTTGTCCGACCAACACGATGTTGCGGACATGCAACGTCTCGGGAGCTGCCATTGATACCACCGTCTCTTCCTGGGTTATCCCCTACTCGCAGGTTAACGATGCAACGAATGCTTTTTCAGTGTAACGCAGCGAAACCCCAGGATAAACGGGCATTTCAAGAACTGGCTCCACGCCCCCGGGCGGCTCCATCAAGGCTTTCGGAAGCGACTCCATCGAAGCCTTCCGCGGCGAGTTCCCTATTCGAGCGCGGCCGCTCGAAAACGATTTCGCCATTCGAGCAAAGGCACGTGAAAAAACGGAGATTCCCATTCAAACATGCCCATTGAGCATGAGGCCGATCGGGCGACGCCACGCGCCAGCACCGCCCCACTTCGCAGAAAAGCCGTTTGACCGAGCCCCAAGCGCGACGGCTATTCCCTGGGTGCCGGCGGCCACGGGCGAGCGAACTGCTCGCAAAAACGACCATTCACGCCCTCGCCATTACGCAGGCGACCGTCGGCAGACGCCTCAAGCTGCCCCGCGAAGTTGATGTTGAGCGCCGCCATGCGCCACTCGCCGTCGGCCTCGCGCACTGCTTCAACCTCATAGAACCCGAACGAAAAGCAGTCGAGGGCGTCGTCAGCCTTATACGAATCCCACGCTTGAAACGCCGCATGGACCAACGCCCTCTCGCTCGACGCAAACAAAACCTGCTGCGCGCCAATAAGGTGAGATGACGTGCGCAACTCCGGCAACAACTTCCCATAGAGCTTCGTGATGCGCGCGCGGCCTTTCAAAGCAGGCATGCCGGGGTTGCACATTTCCCCATCTTCCGTAAACGCAGCGCCCACGCCTTGCGCATCTTGCGCGTCAACGCAGCGCGCATAGTGCGCGAGCAGTTCTTCAACCCGATCGCGAGCTTCGATGCGAGCAACACGCTCCTCGAGCGAGGGGCTTTCCGCAAAATAGTCTTCCGCCGTCCGCAATACGTCCTGCTCGATTTCCTTCATCGCAAACCTTCTTTCCGCCATTTCTTCATCATGCCCTTGTTAGACGGGCAGCACAATTCATGCCATGCGCCACACTCCTCCGTTTTCCTTGAAGAGGGGGCTTTTCCGCAGTAACTGGTGCAGAATTCGCGCCATACGGCGAAGCGTGTTCGCCCCATGCGCCGCGAGCGGCTATACTTGCGCAGAAACCTCGGACAGTAATTGCGGAAAGCGGGCGCGCGGGCGTCGCAGCGAGGCGCAAGGGCTGCCCGTCTATTGAGGGAGCGACCATGACCCAAACCTATTCAACCCAAATGGAAGCCGCCAAACTCGGCATCGTCACGCCGCAAATGGCACAAGTCGCCGAAGACGAAGGCATCGACGCCGAAGTCATTCGCGAGCGCGTCGCACGCGGCACCATTGCCATTCCCGCCAACCACAACCACCCTGCGCTGCACGCGCATGGCGTTGGCGAAGGGCTGCGCACGAAAATCAACGTGAACCTGGGCATTTCCGGCGACGAACGCGACTACGACTGCGAGATGCAGAAGGTGCGCACCGCGCTTGAGTTCGACGCCGAAGCCATTATGGACCTGTCAAATTACGGCAAAACGCACGATTTCCGCCGCGCGCTCGTGGATATGTCGCCCGCGATGATCGGCACCGTTCCCATGTACGACGCCGTCGGCTACCTGGAAAAAGACCTGGGCAACATCACCGCGCAAGATTTCCTTGACGTCGTGCGCGCGCATGCCGAAGAAGGCGTGGACTTCGTGACCATTCACGCCGGCCTCAACCGCAAGAGCATCGATAGCTTCAAACGCAGCGGACGCATGATGAACATTGTGAGCCGCGGCGGCAGCCTGATTTACGCCTGGATGGAAATGACGGGCAATGAGAACCCGTTCTTCGAACACTACGACGAACTGCTCGACATTCTGTACGAATACGACGTCACCATTTCGCTCGGCGACGCGCTGCGCCCTGGCTGCGTGAGCGACTCCACCGACGCGGGCCAGGTAAGCGAGCTCATTGAGCTGGGCCTTCTTACCACGCGCGCATGGGAGCGCAACGTGCAGGTCATGATTGAGGGCCCGGGCCACATGGCGCTCAACGAAATCGCGGCCAACATGCAAATCGAGAAAACCCTGTGCCACAACGCGCCGTTCTACGTGCTGGGGCCGCTGGTGACCGATATCGCGCCTGGCTACGACCACATTACGTCGGCCATTGGCGGTGCGATCGCCGCGGCAAACGGCGCCGACTTCCTGTGCTACGTGACTCCCGCCGAGCACCTGCGCCTGCCGAGCGTGCAGGATGTACGCGAGGGCGTTATCGCCTCGAAAATTGCCGCACACGCCGCCGACTTGGCGAACGGCGTTCCTGGCGCTCGCGATTGGGACGACCGCATGGCTCGCGCACGCCAGCGCCTCGACTGGCCCGCGATGTTCGACGAGGCCATCGACCGCAAAAAGGCCGAAGAATACGTGGCGAGCACCAACCCGCACGACCCGAGCACCTGCACTATGTGCGGCGCCATGTGCTCGGTGCGCACCATGAACAAAGCCATGAAGGGCGAAAACGTCAGCCTGCTGTAGGCGAAGGGCGCGGGCGAAGCGCCCCAGGAGACACTCGACGCACGCAACACCAAGAAGGCCAAGGGCACGAACCCTTGGCCTCTTTTTTTGAGCGAACCCACTGCTCGGCAACGCTCACGATCGCTTCTTTCGCTTTAGCCGCGGCGCTACTCGGAAATGCCCTCGAGCGCTTCTTTCGCCGCAGCCACGATGCGCGAGACGTCATCCTCGTTCGGATGGCTTTGCGCCTTGTTCCAATTGTCAATCAACATGCGAGCCTGAGCGTTCTCGGGATCTTTCTCGAGCATGCCCTCGTAGCGGCGCTTCACGCCCATACCCATCTTGCCTTGGCACATCGCGCCGCCAATATACTGCGCATCGGCAGGCAAATATGTGCGAACCCTGTCGAGAATTTGCGCGAAATACTCGTCGCTTTCACCGAAGCCGCAGGTGCCGAACAGAAAAACGCGCTTTCCCGCAAGTCCCTGAAGAAAATGCTGAACAGCGGGGCTGCATGAGCCCTTGTCGCACCAAAAGCCGACGAATATTACGTCGGCCCCACTCACTTGCGTGGCGAGCGTCGATGTGGAAGACGTCGATTCAGCGGGCGCCGATGCAGCGGCGTTGGCGCTTTGGCCATTTTCGGCGGCCTCGTCCCCTTCAACGCCTTCGACATTTTCAGCACCTTTAACGCCTTCCGAGTGCGCCGATTCCGCAGCCGCGCCATCCAAATCGAAAGTGGCCGCAAAGCGCACTCCAGCGTCGGTCAACTCGCGCTGCAGCGCATCAGCCACCAATTTGGTGTTTCCACTTTTGCTGCTCACAGCCATAGAACACGTGATATTCAAAACAGCTCCAATCTCTTGACGAAGACACCTTACGCCGAAACGCATCACAAGAAAACCGTGCAGCGTCTCGAGCCCCAGATGGCAGAAAACGCGACAAGGGGGCCTCTCTGCAGACCTCATTACGGAAGGAAAAGCCCGTAAAAGCCCGAACGGAGTAACTAAATTCAACAAAAGGCCAGGTCACGTAATTTTCCGAAAAGAGCGCCGAAGAATATCCGCCCGAGAAAAGGCCCCATCGTGGCGTTTTCTGGCAGCACGTTCCCAAATCCATGCAATCGGGCCCCATTGCGGCATTTTCTGCCAACGCCGAAAAGAATGCATGCCTTCAACAGGCTCCCATACGCCGAGCGGGAAGGTGTCAACCGCCTGAACGTCGTTTGACTGTCCGAACGCGCATTTCATGCAAGGCCAATGCCACGTTCGCATAGCGGGCTGCTCTTCATTTCTTACATTTCATGCTGGCGTCGAAAGCGTAGGCCCCTTAAGTCGAGATCGTCGACCCCTCAAAAGAAACCAGCTTCAAAAGGAAGCTGGTTTCCTCCTTTTGAAAACGGGAGCGCGGCTGAAGCGGAATTCGCGCCGAGACGTAGGCCTTTGTTCGTACCGAGACGTAGGCTCTTAAAAAGAAAAAGCCGACTTCCTTAGAAGCCGGCTTTTCAGATTCAGAATGGTGCCCGAGGCGAGAGTCGAACTCGCACGTCTTTCGACAACGGTTTTTGAGACCGCCGCGTCTGCCATTCCGCCACTCGGGCGCGAAATCGAATTATACCCGATGTTTCCGAAAGCGCAAACCGAAATTTCAGAGCACGCGCAAAAAGCAATGATACGGGCCGCAAAAACCGCCTGAGCAGGCACAGAAGCACCGAAGCGAGGCGCCTTTCGGCAAGAAGACGCCGAAGCGGAATGCCAGCCGCGGCGAACCCAACCACTCAGAAACTCGCTAGCCTACAATTTTGACGTTGTTGGCGTACTCGCTCGCGTCGTCGGTATACACCGCCGCATTTTTCCTCTGGCGCTGAAGCTCTTCTTCGGTAAACGTGCGCTTGACCACGCCAGGAACACCCGCGACCAGCGAGCGCTCGGGAATCACGGCATGCTCTTTGACCAGCGCGCCCGCGGCAATAATGGAACCGCGACCGACATGGGCACCGTTCATAACCGTAGCATGCATGCCCACAATAACGTCGTCCTCGATGGTGGCGCCGTGCACGATGGCGTTGTGCCCCACCGACACGCGTTCGCCAATGGTGATGGGCAAATCGTAATCGGCATGGAGCATGGCGTTGTCTTGCACGTTGCTGTCGCGGCCGATGGTGATGGATGCAACTTCGGCACGCACCGATGCGCCGAACCATACGGAAGTGTTTTCCGCCAAATGAATATCGCCGGAAAGCGTGGCGCTGTCGGCGATAAACGTAGCTTTTTCCACATCAGGTCGCATGCCCTTGAATTCGATGATCATGGTGCTCCTCCCTCTTCGTAAGCATGTCGCAGCAGGAAATGCACAACATGGTTCACGGATGGTATCAGAACCCATTCCCCACACATATGCCCAAGTGCCCGCAATCCGACGAGCGCGACCATACCGCATGCTCGTCGGCGACAGTACGAGGAGGGCAGCTACCCGAAGGCGCCTCTGGACATCAACGAATCGCCCGACCGCTTCGTCGGCAAACCAGCTCCAAACCACCGCTTCCTCTTTTAGCCGTTTGGGACTTTGCGCGCTCACCATTTGGGCCGCAGAGTACTTCGCGCGCTAGCGAGAACGCAGCACAATCGCTTTGGAAGCCGAACTGGCGCGATGGACGCCGAAGGGAGAGCGCTTTTATCGCGATGCGAAAGGAAGTGATGGGAATGATGAAACCCATGACGAAGAAGATTCTGCTGGGTGCGCCCGCAGTCGCACCGTCCGCGGCGCTTGCATGCACGATGGTCGCATGCGGCGGTGGCGGCGGCGAGCAGGGCGAATCGGGCGGCGATGCCGCCGCCAGCAAATCGGCCTACGAATCCCAGAAGATTGAAGTCGAGGGCTTCACCGTCGAATCACTCGCCGATGGCACGTACTATCGCGGCGAGTTCTATGAGCAAGATGGCTTCTGGCTGCGCGTACGCATCACGAACACGAGCGACAAACCGCTTGATCGCTTCAGCTTCACCACGAACGCTGCTCCCGGCAACCTTGAACCGGGCGATAGCATTTTCAATACGTTCACCGCGTATGTCGAAGAAATTGAAACCCCGCCGGCGGAGCTTTGCAAAGACGCCCAAACAGAGGGCAACCCGACCATCGCACCTGGCGAAAGCGTTGAGTGGGTGTATTTCTGGGTCGTTGACAACAACTATTACGGACCTATTACCGTCGAATTCGAGAATGACGTATCGGGCGGCACCAACCCCAGCGTGATGCACTTCGACACCACGGGATGCGAGACCGACGAATACAAGGCAGTTAAGGAAAAGGCCGACGAAATCAAGGCCCTTGGCGGCGTCGATTTCGAAACCTATAGCGCGAAGGCCGCCGATGGCTGGACGCTTACCGAAATGGACGAGAAGCACAGCGATGCCGAATTCAGCCTCGATGCCGTAGATGATGGGCACGTCGACGTGTACACCGCCTCCAAAGATCCGATGGGTGAAGCCAAGCTCGCCCAGAACAACATGGGTGGCGGCGAGATTGACGAAGTCGAAATCAATGGCGTGACGTGGACGCGCTTCATCGCTTCGCATGGCGCCACGTACCTGTATGCCGAAGCGTCGAACGGCACGACGGTCAGCATCTACGCCAACAGCAATCTCACCCGGGAAGACGCCCTGCCCATGTTCGAAATGGTAACTTTGAAGTAACGAGACGCCGCGACCGCTCAAATACAAATGCGACCCGCATAGCGTTATCGCTCAACAACAGCAAAGGCCGATTCCGGAAATTCGGAATCGGCCTTTTTCAAAACCGTACCGCTGCGCAAACAGCCGCCAAAAAATTCAACCCTAAGCCATTCATGCCAAAGTGCATTAATCCAGGTTTTTTATCTCATTCAGCAGATCAAGCCCACGCTCCTCAAGCAGCAGCCCCTTATTGTGCCTCATGAATTCAGCTGATCCGTATTCGCCCACAAGACGCGCGGCAGTCGGATCGATAGACAGCTTCGTGAGGTAGATGAGCGCCTCCTGCGAATCCTCGCCAAAGGCTGCATCCAAAAACATGAAACTGTTGTCGAGACTGGCAACCGCCCGTTTCGCAAGCTCCACCTGACGCTTGCATTCGCTGTTGAAAGCACTCTTCGCAGCCTTAAACCCGCACTTCGAAGCGTCGTCTTCCACCGACGAAAGCGCAGCGTTCAGAATGCGCAGGCGCTCCGCCTTAAGCACGTCACCGTCGCAGATTTGGTTTTTCAGGCGATCGCGAACGCCATCGAATTTTGCCACCGACTCGATACAAGCACGCAGAGCGACGGCGGGCTCATCGCCCTCAAGTTGCGGCTTTACGTCCAATAAATCTTTCCGAACGAGGCGAAGAGCTTCCTCCAGCTCAACGGCGCCGCGCACACGCCGAAGCATCGCATCGAGCAGCAAACCCACCAAGGCGACTCGCTCGTCGAAGCACCCCCCTGACGCCCGCTCCTCGATCACGGCATTGGCCCGCCCGTCCAGAATGTCGGCCACCTTATAGTCGTCCTCGTATTTGCGGAACAGCTCATAGTACGCGCCGAAATCAAGCGCCACGTCCCCATCCTGCAAATACCTGCCCGGAAGAGACGAATGCACCTCCATGCCCTCAGCCTCGTACGCCTGGAGCATTCGGGAAAGGTCTTCCCACCCGCGAGGCGTCACAATCACAGGGCCACACGCCGAAGTCTTCATTCTGTAGAAATTCTCGGGCCTGGCCTCGAGGTAGGTCATCACCGCCGGGTGCACGCCGTGCGCGAGGGCGTATTCCCTCCACGCGCCCAAATCGGGCTCCACATCGATTCGCATCAACCTATCGAGCATCGCGGAATCGAATTCGCGCGCAGAGCGATTGTACTCAGGAGGGTTGCCCGCCGTGACAATCACCCACCCCTCGGGAAGGCTGTGCATGCCGAGCGTTTTGTATTGAAGAAACTGCAGCATCGCCGGTGCCAGCGTCTCAGAAACGCAATTCACTTCGTCGAGAAACAGAATCCCCTCGGCCACCCCGCTCCTTTCACGCGCTTCGAACACGGCGGCGACTATCTCGGACATCGTGTATTCCGACACGCTGCGGGAGGTGCCATCGTATTCCCTCGTGGTTATGAATGGCAAGCCGAGTGCGCTTTGCCGCGTGTGGTGGGTAATCGAATAGCTCACAAAGTTCACACCCAGCTCATCGGCCGCTTGCCGCACAACCGCCGTTTTGCCTACACCCGGAGGCCCCATCATGATGATGGGACGCTGCATGCGGAATGGAATGCGATACAGCCCACGCCCATCTTTCGAGAGGTATGCACGCACCGCGCCTTTGACCTGTTCAGAGGCTTCTTTTATATCCATCCTTGCCCTCCTTTGGCTTGCGCTGCCCATTGGGCGCGCCGTCGATACCCTCTATGCTCGCAATCGATTCATCGTCCAAAACCGCCTGTGCCGCCCATAGGGGCACATCGTCGCGATAGCAGTCGTCGCCGTAGAATACGAACGCAGTTTTATAGGACGGCATGCTTTCTGGATAAAATCCGAATCCGTCCGTGAAATAGATCAGGCCGTCAGGTTTCCCAATCGCCCTCTTCTCGATGAGCTCGTCCACATACAGGAACACGGGGCGAAAATCGGTGCCGCCACCGCCATGACATCTCGCCCCCTGGCGCCACTCGTCGAGCTCGGTCTGGCTGGTTATCACGTCGTGCGAGCGCACCGCCACATCGCACTGCACGATATGCACGCGCATGCGATCGGAGAACTGGTCAGTCGACTTCAAAATGCCGAACGTCGCCTTGATAAACCTGTCAACGAGCGCGCCCCACACCGACCCGCTTGTGTCTATCGCGATGACGAATTCCCTGATGCGCCGGGGTTCGCAATATTCGAGCGGCTCGATGAGCGGAAGGTTTCCGTACAGCTTCAAGCCGTAGGTGTAGAAGACGTAATCGAACTCGTCTTCGGAAACCTTAAGCGTCTCGGTCGGTGTCGTAAAGCGGCGCAGAAACTCGCCGTAGTCAACCCGTTCATTCGAAACATCCTCGAGCTCTTTCACCAGGCCGCCAAGACTCATTCCCTGGCCCTTCGAATACGTGTGCAAGTCGACGGATATCGACCTCGCCGTACGCCGCCACCCCTCTTTATCGGAAACGCCCAGCTGGGCAACCCTCTTCATGGCCTGCCTCCGCTTGGCAGGCGCGATATCGCTACAAGCATCATGAGCCGCCCCACCGTTGGACCCGGCCCCGCACGAACCACGCTCAGAACCGTCGGCGCTCTCACTGTTTGCCGAACTCGAACCAAGCTCGCCGGAATCGGGGGCGCCATCCTGGGTCCCATCCGACTCCCCATCACCCGATCCGTCTGTTGGCTTCCGCCCACCTAGGTCCTCATCGTTCGAGCCGTCCGCGGCCTTCCGTCTATCTGCACACACGTTTCCGCCATCGACGTTCGAAGGCATTCCGCTCGCGCCAGAATCGCAACCCTCATCATCGTTGGCAACCCGCAGGTACCAATAAGCATGGTCGTCTGCCGCGAACAGTGACTTCCAGTTGCCTACTTCATTGGCCCATTCCCCCAGGCGCAACCTTCGATACACCTTTTCCGCACCCACATGCGTGCCGATTTCTGCCCGTACCGTCGCGAGCGCGGCCTCGATTTCCTCGCCACGCACGCCTTCGCGCGCTCCGCATATCTCAGGCAGCACGGCTTCCACCGCGATATCGCAGGCAACATCCCACAGTCCACGTTCGACAGAATCGCTCGTGTAGGGATGCAAGAAAACGCAATGGAGCGCAGCATGGAGAAAATCATGCGTCGGCGGTTCCTTCGTTCGAAGGAACGCATCGCACACCAGCACCGGGTCGACCCCCAAATCGCGGCCGTTCGTTGCCAAAGGCATGATGAATTCCCCTGGTACCAGCCGCAACTTGCCGACGGCTCCCGCCAGAAAGGGGCTCCCAACCAGAACCCGTGCCCTCGCCAATTCAACCACCTTGATGGCCGCGCGCTCGCGTTTCGTCAATCCAGCCTTCCCCATACCTACAGCTCCAAGCTTTTCGGCGACGGCATGCCGAATTTGCGATTCTTCGCCTCCACGAGCAACGCTGCGATGGAGGCCATTCCCTCCATTGAGGCCGTCTCAATCGCACCCTGCAGCATTTTCTCGGTCACCTTCCCTTCCCAACCGCAAACGATTCTCGCTTCGGCATCGAAGCCGTTCTTGACAAGTACGTTCAGCAAGGCGGCCGTATTCTTGAATCGTGAAGGATCGAGGTGCGGCACAAATGCCCTTACAACTTCGGGGTCGCGCTTAAGCAGGCGCGCATCCCACTTGCCAGGAGCGCATTCTGGCGCTATGGCGCACACCGCCCGCACGGTTGCCGCCGAGCATCCCAAATACAGAGCATCGGCGGGATCGAAGATGACCGCATGCTCAAGCTGCCGTCCTGCTTCCTTGCGCATCACTTCTATTTTGACGCGCTCGCCGTTCAGCCCTCCAGCCGAGGCGAGCAATTTAGCAAGCCGCGGCCTCGATTTCCCATGTTTGTAGAACGTATCCGACTCAGCCAAACAGGCAAGCATCAGCCCTTTTAGGTCGGCATCGCACAACAAGCCTTCTTCGGCGTACTCGCCTATCAGCTTTTCGCTTTTGGAAGACAGCGCGCACAGATACACGTTGCCCTGCGATCCCCGATACGTCACGAGCGCCCCATCGGGAATCGAGCCCTCATCTTCAAGCAGCACCTCATCGAGGTAACGCTTCAACCTTTCGTCCTGCATATGCGCCGCCCCTCCACCCTGGGGAGCGGGATCCATCGCCATACCCAGGGTCACACCTCTACCCAGCAGCGACCGAGCGACGGAGTCGTTGCCAAAAGCCAACGCATAGCTCAATGCGATGCTGGGCATCTCGAATTTGCCGAACATGAGGTACAGACGTTCCACCGTGCCCGAATCGCCGCTCATTGCGCAGTATTTGAGGAGACGAACCGCATCCACGGGATTCACCTTGCTCGCAACAGGCTCCAATACGGAAAGCCCCGACGAGTCTCCCTTGCGCATGGTCCTCAGAGCGGCCATCAATCGAGCAACCGTTGGCTCGTTTCTCGCACTCCGCGCCCTTCCCACGGCAGCATCGAACGAAAAACCCAGCTCGCGAAGCAGACGCGAACAAACTAAGTCGCCCTCTTCCGCGAACGCCTTCGTCGCTTTCTTGGCGTTTCGTCTGACATATTCGAGATATTCAGCCTCCATGGCCTCGCTTGGCGGGTTCTCAGGGTCAACAAGCCGCGTGAGCGCAACCCTGATTTTGTCCGCGAATCTTCGAATGCTTCCATCATGGAACCGCGCGTCAATCGCGACCTGACGGTGACAGCCGACGCCATTAAAAATTTCATCCGCGACCGCACCAGCAACGCTCCCCTTGGAAGGCGCAAAGCCAACTCTTGCCACACCGGCGCCGCCATCGCCCGCAACCATCACCACTGTCCCCCTGCTGGCAGCCAAATAGCGATCGAAATCCCCCGCAAATGGATACGGAAGCATTACCGATTTGGTTCCGTAAAAAGCATCTTCAGCAATGTTTTCCACCCGATTGGGAACCACCAACGACAACGCACCGCAGAGTTCGAAGGCGCTGCGTCCTATGGATACGAGGCTTTCCGACAAATAGACGCTGGCGAGGCGCTCGCAGCAGTAGAACATACCGTCGGGTATTTCCGTCACGCCTTCGATGAACGCGACGCGTTCGAGGCCCATACTCCGCACAAAAGCGCTGCGTGGAATGGTCCTGCTTTCCGCGAATGCCGCATAATCCCAAAGCTCCACCTTCTCGCTCGAGAAGGAATTGATACCGGGCGATATGATCAAGCTTTCAATCTGAGAATAAGAAAAGGCCTCCGAGCAAACCTGCTCAATGTTTGGCCCGAGCTCAACTTCGGCGACGTTCGCGCCCAGAAATGCACCCTTCGCGATGCGCGTCACCGAATCGGGGGTCACAAAACGCTTCGTCCGCCTGCTTGAAGGAGGAAACAGGGCAAGGGTTTTTCCGGCATCGGCATAAAGAACCCCACCCACAGATGCACTAAGCGACCCGCTGCCAACCACCCTTATAGGCGCATCGCAGCCTCGCGAAGTGTCATCGATTCCCGCGTCAGCGGAAACAACGACCTCTTTGAAATGGGATACGACAAGGGGATCTCCAAGGTGAGGGAACGACTCGAAGCGCTTCACGCAGCTGAGATCACACACTCCATCGGCCACTTCCATGGTGGCAGGGTCGTCGTCAGCCGAATAGGTGGCAACTCCCAGCGCGCGTCGACAACCATCAAGTGCCCCACTTTCCAGCGTCTCCACGGTTTCAGGAATTAACAGATATTTGATGGCATCTTTATTTCGAATAGAGTCTTTCGCCAGCACAACGACATCATAGGGCACAACCATTCGACCGCTCGAATCTACGGACTCAAACGACTGCAGACGACCACCTGCTCGCACGTGAACTTTGCGAACGACCTCTTCGACTTTCATAGCACCCCCATGCACCAATTACGACACGTTCAATTATATACGAACATATGTTCTTATTAGTAGGTGATTTATGGGTAAACTTCAGAGGAAAGTTGCGCAACAGATTAGGCGGATGGCTTATAACCGCTGTTTTCGGTATTAGGGATCAGCTTTTGGCTTGGTAATATCCCTTCGAAGAAATTCGACCCGAATTAGGCCCAAGGGTGCTGTCCACCACGTGCAAATAAAAAAGCAGGTCAGAACTTTTACCGTTCTGACCTGCTGAAACTTTTGGTCGCGGAGGCGGGATTTGAACCTACGACCTCCGGGCACCCTTTTCAAATTTTGGTTTCCCGAGGTCACACGCTGTATCATCCCAGCTCAAACCCTATTTTTCGACCAAAACAGTGTCACTCGGTATCACGTAAAATCACGTAAAATCACGCTCATACGTATTACCATACAGATTACCTCGAACCCCTAGGTCGTACGGAGCATGTCCACCAAAACGGAGACGTTGGTCGTATCCGTATAGTAGTTGCGATTCACCTCGGGGCTGTGCCCGAAATACGCCGAGCGAATCAAATCGGGAACGCCTTTCTGCATCCACTCGGTGTTGAGGGTCGCGCGCCAGACATGGGTCGAGACCTTATCGAGAAGGGGTATGCCCAAGGCGTCTGCCAACTCGTGATAGAGCTTCTTAATGGCACGCTCCGCGTTGCTGATGTCCCACGCGCGGCCAGGAGCCGCGGGGGCGGGGAACAGCAGCGCGCCTGGTTCGGCCCCCGCTCTTTCCAGCCGCGCCCTCATGCGCTCGGCAACGCGCTCGTCAAGGATGGGGATGGTACGCCCGCGATGGGTCTTTGACACCTCGGTCGTCACGGTGACACTAAGCAAGCCGTCCTTGTCCTCAACGTTCGCGCGGCTGAGCAGTCTCGCCTCGTTGATGCGAAGCCCCGTCACTGCCTGCAGCAGCGTGATCTCAACGACAGCGCGGCGCAGATTGCGCACATCCTCAACGGTATAGTGCCCTCTTTTCGGCGGATTTACATCATTGGGGTCAATCGCAAGCAGGTATTCGAGCACGCGCCCGCGCTCCTCCGGCGTGAGCGCCTGTCCGCCCGGAGCCTTGTTTGTCATGCGGCACTCAGGCAGGCGCGGCTTGAAGCTCTTGAGGGGGTTGTGGGCGATTACCTCGTCGCGCACCAAAGGCTCAAGAACATATTTGCTCACCGTCTTTTGGCAATGCTTGGCGGTAGAGGTGCCGTGGCGCCTTGCCATCCCCTCCAAGATGCCTTCGAGGTTGCGCGGGCGAACCGCGTCCGCGATGCGAAAGCCCCCAAACGCCTCCGCCGCGAGATTGAGCGCGTGGCAGTATTTATCCCGTGTTCGGGGTCGCAAGATGGAATCATCGGTGCGCTCGATTCCGGGGATTACCTCTTTGCGGATATAGTCGCGCATGCTCGACGAGCCCTTCCAAGGAGTGCTGCCCCCGCCTGTTGCGAGAATTTCCTCAGCTTGGGCATGAGCGCGGCGGCGCAGCTCGCCTTTGGTGCACTTCCCCTTGGTCGTCTTCTTGATGAGACGCCCGTTCAGCAAGCGCATGCTCCACTGCATGCGATAGCCACCGTCGGGCGTCGGCGTAATCTTTGCGCGGTCAATGCTTGTCTCTCCAAGCTCAAGGGCGACGCGGGACATGTTTTACCTCCCTTCCTTTGCGTCGCCTATCGGCGAGCATCTCCGCTCGCCTTTACCTGATGTTCGACAATCCAGTCCTGCACGTCGCTCACGCGATACATCACAGGGGAGCGCTTCTTGCCCAGGCGAATGTACGCAGGCCCTCGGCCCTTGCAGCGCCAGTTCGCGAGCGTGCGAGAGCTGATGCCCAGCATGAATGCGGTCTCTTGGGAATCGATGAGAAAAATGGAATCGGTTTCGTTTGTAGCCATGACTGCCTCCTGGCAACAGGCACAGCCGCAATAGCGGCGTGCATCCTGGCCAGAAGGCGCTCCCATCGGATGCGATACGCACATCCGCGCTTCCTGACATGCGGGAATCGGCGAAACCCAATTCGCGCGTCCCGCGAGCCGACCTGCAGCGGTCTTTTGGCCTTGCCCAGCCCGAGCAGGGGTTTGGTGCATCGGACATGGCGTGGGGAGGCTCTGTTTCCCCGAGGCAGCCTCTTAAGGCGTCATGGGAGACGCCACCTGCATCCAGTGGTTAGCGCTCCGAGAAGACGGAAGCGCCAGAGCACGAGGCCTCAAACGGCCTGATGACATCTTACCCCGCTGTGCCATTCTTGCCAAACGGGGAAAATGTCGCTTGATTTTAGGCACATCGCCCGGGAAGACCGATGCTGAGGGCAACGAGAGAGACGCGCCCGTTTTCACGCCGCGTTTTTCGGAAAACAGTTCCATAAAGTCACCATAAGCGGCAGGGCAAGCCCCGCACTTGCAACGCACGCTCGCACGCTCCTCATCCCGTCGTTGCATGATCGGGGCGACGCCGTTGCGGCCTCGCGGCAGTCTTGCGGCAGGGCTTTTCAGGCCCGAACTGCCATCCCAAACCCCCGCCCGCAGGCTCGCAACGCGGGACTGGCAACCCTGGCAGCCCCTCCCGCCACCGCAAAACGGGTAGCGGTGGAAGAAGACGTACACGAAAAGGCAGGGGACGGTCTTACCTGTGTCCATGTACTATTTAGGCTGCCAGGACTGCCAGCGCCCTCTCAGCCCCCATCGCCTCAGAAGGAAGGGCGGCAGGAAGTCGCCGCGCCGACCCCTGCCGCGCACCTGCCAAACCTGCCGTGCGCCACCTTCTCCGCCGCGGCGTCCTCACTTCACGAAAACAGCACACCGACTTTCCGCTCATTTATGAACAGAAAGCCCTTCTACCTGCGCTTTTGCAGATAACGAGGTCTTCTCAGTCACCGAATGTCACGGTAAAACATTCTAAAAACACCGCGAAAGATTCGGAGGAGAAGCCATGGGACAGACGTATAACGAGCTTATAAGAACCGTGACCGAAGACTATCTTGGGGGCATCGACATGGACAGCATCCCGTCCCCAGAAACCATTGAGAATGAGCTGCTCCAAGCCACCAACAACGCCATTGAGAGGTACAACCTCGGTCCTCGTGACGAAAATGCCCCAATCGGCGCAAAACTGAAGGACGCCTACCCCGACCAGAAGCCGCCGGGAGAGCGCCTCAAGAAGCTCAGGGAGCTTCTGCCCCTCCAGATTGCGCTTGCCATCAAGTGGCTCCACCACGCCAAGCTCATCTGCTGGGCGGCAGACGAGGGGGACGGAAACTACGACGTGGGCGTGTACCAGTCGGAGGGGGACGCCAAGGGCGTCTACGACACCAGAAGCGACAACCTCACGCGGCTTATCCGCCGCTATGACGCAACGATCAGCAAACGCAACGTCGATGAGGTCGTTGCGATCTTGCGCGCGGTGTGCGAGGTGGTGTCCCCCTGCACCAAACCCGACCTCGTCGCCGTGAACAACGGCCTGTACGACTATGGCAACAAGATTCTCATGGACTTCGACCCCGAGCTGGTGTTCACCTCCAAAATCGGGACGGACTTCGTGGAAGACGCCCCCAATCCCGTCATCCGCAACAACGAGGACGGCACCGACTGGGACGTGGTGACGTGGATGGACGAGCTTTCCGACGACCCCAAGGTCGTGGAGCTTCTTTGGCAGGTTCTCGGTGCGGTCGTGCGCCCCAACGTCGACTGGAACAAGAGCGCGTGGCTGTACTCGACCCTCGGCAACAACGGCAAGGGGACGTTTTGCACCCTCGCCCGCAACCTCTGCGGCAAGGGGGCGTGGGCGTCCATCCCCATCAAGGCGTTCGGGGACGACTTCAAGCTCGAATCCCTCACGCGCGTCTCCGCCATCATCACCGACGAGAACGACACGGGCACCTACCTGGACGATGCGGCGGCGCTCAAGTCCATCATCACGGGAGACCCGTTCTTGATGAACCGCAAGTTCAAAGACCCGCGCTCGGTGAAGTTCCGAGGCTTCATGATTCAGTGCATCAACTCGCTGCCGAAGCTTCGCGACAAGTCGGAGTTGTTAACGTCAATGATTATTTGACCCATTTGACCAGTCTTTTATTCCCATCCGCACCAACGTGCCATTCCCGCTCGCACCAATGCAAATTGCCCAACTTTGGCTACTCCTCCTTCATCTTCCTCTCGACCGGGACGTCCTTCAGCCTGTAGGAGCGCCCCGTTATCCTGACGATGTGGCAATGGTGGCAGATCCTGTCGGCGATGGCGCTGGCCGCCACCTCGTCTCCGAACACCTTGGCCCAGCCGCCGATGCCCACGTTGGTGGTGATCATCGTGGATCGCTGCTCGTAGCGGGTGCTCACCAGCTGGAACAGCAGGTCGGCGCCGCCCTCGTCTATGTCGAGGTACCCCAGCTCGTCGATGATCAGCAGCTTCGAGTGAGCGTAGTACTTGAGCCTCTTCTTCAGTATCCCCCTGGACTGCGCGTCCTTCAGGTCCTCCACCAGGCGGGCGCAGTCTATGAACCTGACCTCCTTGCCCGCCTTCACGGCCTCGATCCCGATCGCCGTGGCCAGGTGCGTCTTGCCGACGCCGGGGCTGCCCACGAGCAGCACGTTCTCGGCCCTGTCCACGAACCTCAGCGTCGCGAGCTCCTCGACCAGCGGCCTGGGCACCGAGGGCTGGAAGGACCAATCGAAGTCCGCCAGCGTCTTCACGCAGGGGAACCCCGACGAGCGTATCCTGAGCCTGGTTATCCTCTGGATCCTGGCCTCCACCTCCGCCTGGGTCATCCTCGCGAGCGCCGCGCAGAAGTCGGCGTCGCCCTCGGCGACCATCCGCATGTAGTCGGGCAGGAGCGCCGACATCTCGTGCAGCCCCAGGGTCTCCAGGTTGTTCTGGGCCCTCGCGTAGGGGCTGGACTCCACCACCGCGTCCGCCATCACTCTCCTCCCATCTGGCCGAGCAGCTCCAGGTTCGCCCGCGCCTGCCCGCGTATGTCCTCGTCGGCGGCCCAGGCCTTGCCCTCCATGGCCTCCACGTAATGATCCTCTGTATAATTGATCTTGCTGGTGCCCTGCGTCGCGTCATGGACGGCGACCAGCTCGCCCGCCACGGTGATGCGGATCTGCCCGCCCGGCATCGTCACCACCCTGGCCTTGCTCCCGATGCATCGGCGGGGCACCGACCATTGCCTGCCCGCCGCCCTCACCAGCATCGTCGGCGGAACCACCTGCACGGTCGAGTCGCCCACCATCGACTCGAGCAGCGCGGCGTTGCCTATGGGCTGCAGGTACTCCTTCTCCTTCATGAACAGCGCCGACGGCGGCAGCCCCGTCGTGTCGTTGGGCTCCGAGTTGCTCCTCGCCTCGATGCGCGCGATGGCCGCGAGAAGCCCGTCGAGGCCCACGAAGTCGCGGTCGTAGGCCAAAAGCCTGTTCAGGAACCGGTTGGCCGACTCGTCCTTGCCCTTGGTCTGCGGCGTTCCGACCCTGCAAAGCTGCAGGTCGAACCCGGCCTCCTTGGCGAAGCGCCACGCCCGCTCGTTTCTGACCCGGCGCCCCGTCGACATGCTGACCAGCGACGACATGTTGTCGGTGAGGCATTCCTGCGGCACGCCGCCCATGAACCTGAACGCGTCCAGAAGGCAGGCCAGCAGGTCGTCGGTGGCGCGGGTGGCGGAGTACGTGAACTTGTGCAGCCGGGAGTAGCCCAGGGTCGCGGAGAACACGTTGAACTCGAAGACCTCGCCGTTGGCGTCGACCATCCTCACGTCCTCCTTCCAGTCGAACTGCAGCTGGCGGCCCGGCGGGGTCTCGAAGCGGGGATGGGCGTCCTGGGCCCGCTGGGCGCCGAACGCTATGCCGTGCTTCCTGCAGTACTCGGTGAAGGCGTTGTACCCGGGCAGGCCCGCGTCGGGATGCATGTGCAGCAAGTACTCGTGCACGGCCTTCTTGGTGACGCCGGGGAGCTTGGCCTTGGCCTCGATCACCTCCCTTAGGCCGTCGAACCCGCTTCCCCTGGCCGACCTGCCGTCGTCATGGTCTCCGCCCGAGCGCCAGTACCTGGCCACGGTCTTCCTGCTCATGCCGTGCCTGCGCCCGATCTCGCTGAAGTTGGGCTTGGTGCCGGATTGCCTGTACATGCTTAGCTCGCCCATCACGTTCCTTTCCAAAACATCCTCCTTCCGAATGCCCTTCGGGAGGAGGTTACTTCGTTGGCGTAACTGGGCAAAGTCCATTGGTGCAGTTGGTCTGCGCGCGTTGGTATTGCTGGTAATTCCCGGTGGTTTAAGTGGCCATTTTTATATTGGCATTAACAGGAGTCTCTGTACCGCCGCCTTCTGGTGATTCCCTTCGAGAAGCGCTTCGAGGGCTGCGAGCGCAAGTACATCAAGGGCGACTACCTGAACCGACCCGAAGTCCTCGAATACGTGCTCCACCGCATCCTCGCAAAGACCGATTACTACGAGCTTGACGCCCCCGAGGCGACGCACAGGCTCCTTGCCGAGTATCGCGAGGTGAACGACCCCGTGCGCCAGTTCCTCGACGACATCCTGCCGCAAGTCGCTTGGGATTTGCTCCCCTGGCAGTTCCTCCACGACCTGTACCGTCACTGGTCGCGGCGCAACAACCCCTCGGGAAGGGTTCAGTCCAAGCAGGTCTTCATCAAGGAGGTCAAGGCGCTCCTGCCCCAGCACGGCATCGGATGGAGCTCCACCCAAAACCCCGTCCGCGCCCCCTTCAAGATGGACTGGCCCGAACCGCTCATCTTGGAATATGACGTGACGGAATGGATGAACAAGACCTATCGCGGCTCCAGCGACGACCGCTTGTGCATGCCCGCCAGCATCAAGGAGCGATACGAGGGGCTGGTGCGAGACGTCCCGCAAGGCGAGCCGCAAGTCAACCCGCAGCCCGCTGAACCCCATGATGCGGACCGCCGCGAAAGCGAAGCGATCTGCCCCGCACCGCAGGGGTAGTCGCTTCGATCACGGCGGCATCCACTGTCTCGATAGGGACGGACGGCTTTTCGCCTCCGTCCCTTTTCATGTGGCGCTCCGCCGGCACCCAAGCCCGCTGGCGTACGTCCTGAGACGGCATCTGCGAGCGCCTTGCGCTCGCAGCGTTTGCGACCCCGAGGTCGCATCGAGGGGGACTGTCGGCTATGCCGACCGCAGCGCACGCTGCGTCAGTCCCCCTTATGCCCTTTTGCCTTTTTTGCCCCCGAAGCGTATAGCGGA
>JABLTK010078468.1_pt1 | contig 24327 bp, 21 predicted proteins | sample 7160131 | NCBI WGS metagenome assembly JABLTK01 (sample SAMN14651221, study PRJNA627086) | human gut metagenome | isolation source: feces | host: Homo sapiens
AGTAGAAAAGTCTATTTTCTTTGAATCTATGATTAAAATATGATAATGTCTGTTTTCTTGGAATTTTTTATATCTCATTCCTCTGTCTTCTTTTAGCTATTATCAATCTTGATTAATTGGTATTTTCTAAATAATTTACTTTTTTCCCATGTTCTAATGCATATTCTATTTCTGATTTTGTGCTATCGCCTATATATCCATTTACATTAATTACATATATTTCATCTGCCATATCTATTTTTCTTTTATGCATATCATCTAGCATTTCTTTTGTTTTTGTTAAGGTTCCCTCATCCATATTTTCCCAAACTTCTGAATCTCCTGAATGTCCAAATAATCCTACTGAAATCACAATATTCCCTTTCAGAGTAAGTTCTTTTTGTACTTTCATGAATTCATCTTTAAATCTTGTTGACCCACAAAGAGTAATAACTTTATATTTTTTCATGTTTTTTACGTTCCTTCCTTTTTTATTTTTGTATGATTTTTGTTTAAATATTTTTTATAAAAGATATATTTATATTAAGTTTAATTTTTAATGTATTTAACTAAAAAATATTTATTAAGTTTAGGATTTTTCTTGTTTTTTCTAACAAATTCAATTTCAAATCCACATTTTTTATAAAATTCAGGTGCTTGAAATTCATAAGTTGTTAAATTTATATTTTCAAAGCCTTTGTCTTTATAATAGTTTTCAACAGTTTTTACTAGTTTACTTCCAATGTGTTTGTTACGATATTCCTTTATTATAATTAAATCACTTATATGCACTTCCTTATAATATGAATTTCCTGTTATTATTCCAATAAATTTATCATCTTCTTTAGCAATAAAGGCAAATGGTTCATAGTTACAAATTACTCCATTTTGGGTTGCAAATTTATTAAATTCATTATCTATGGTTTTATAAAATTCCTCATTTAAGTCTTCTTTATATTCTATATTTAACATTTTAACTTTTATCTCCAATATTTTCTTATGTTATATCATATTCCATTTGAATTTTCAAGCCATTGTAAAAATGGCGTATTTAAATTTTTCTAGCTAATCTTGATGTAATATATGTTTTTAGCATGCTTTTGGTAGGTGTCCCTAAAAGCATATTAATTATTTGCTATATGTTTTTGGGGACACCTTCCAATAACAGGTATTGTTATTCAATTTTTAATGCATCCATTGTTCCTCTTGAGATGTCAAATTTTTTTATTTCTACGCATTTTATTCCACAGCTTTCTTTACTTTTATTATAATCTTGAGCATAAATCAATTTCCAAAGCCATATCAAAGTCAAGCATTACGTATCTTGTTTTTGTTGTAGTGCTGCTACACACTCCACATGCTCCATCTATCCACTGTTGAATGGTCTTGATTATCTGGTACATTCACTATTGATTGGTTGCATTGACATAAAAATTTATTTTTACAACTTTTTATGCATATTTATTATTCATTTTTTTGATTATAGTATCATTTCAAATTCAATTTCATCTCTAATAGGTAATCCATTATCTGCAAATATCGGAATTTGTGGTTTTATCTTTCTTGAATTTTCAATAGCGTTTTTATAAATATTTGAAAACACAAAACCTCTTCTTTGATAAAATTCTAGTCCTCTTATATTATCATTTGTTGTAATTAGTTTGAGTCTTGTACAATTTTTTTGTTTTGCATATTCTTTTACTTTATTTATTAAATTAGTTCCAATTCCTTTATTTTCTATAAAACTATTTAAGGAACATATTTCACATTCTTCTTTTTCAATAATAAATGTTATTAATCCTATTATTTTATTATTATCTATTGCAACAAAACCATCTAGTTTAGTACCATCAATAACCTTCCCCCTGATAATTATATCTGTTGCCTCCCACTCATTTATTAGTATATTATTTACTTGTTTCCTAATCTCTTTATTTATTTCAACAATACTATAATCAAGCCTTCTAAATTCCTTTGCATAATAGTACATATCTATACAATGCAAATCTCCATCCCATATTTCTTCATTATAATTATCTACAAAAAAATTTTTTACAGTATGATGATACTTAGTAAATCCATTTAATACATAAAAAGGAATCATATTTTCTGATGTTCCTACTATCATTCTTTTATATTTCATACTATATTGTTTAAATACATATTTTATTAAGTCTTTAGCATATCCTCTGCCTCTATATTCATTTAAAGTTGCAATGTTTTTTAGCTCACATTCATCGCTATTAAGCTCTGTTATTACTATTGCACAAACAGGCTTGTCATCTTCTATTCCAATATACATATCGCCTTTATTAATATATACTTTTATAACATTTTCATCTGGATCTGCTTCTAAAAGCAAGTTCATATATTTTTCTTTATTTTCATTAATTTTCTTAATTTCCATTTTTATTTCCTTCTCTCTAAAAAAAGATTTAACCAATTTATTCTTCTATGTTTGTTGAACTATCATCTTTTTTAACATAATTTTCTAAATTTAATTCTTTCTTAAACTCTTCCTCTGTTGGTAAATATAATTTATATTTTGAAGCAAATATTTGATTATTATCTTCTGGCAAAGTATATTTTACAACTTGATCACTTTTATCTGCACAAAGTACAATTCCGATTGGTGGATTATCGCCTTCATTCATCATCTCTCTTGTATAATAATTTACATACATTTGCATTTGCCCTATATCTTGATGATTTAAATCTCCTAGTTTTAAATCTATTATTACAAAACATTTTAATATATAGTTATAAAATACTAAGTCTATAAAGAAATGTCTACCATCAAATGTTATTTTTTGTTGTCTTGATACAAAAGAAAATCCTCTTCCTAATTCTAATAAGAATTTTTGCAAATGGTCTATTATTGCTTGTTCTAAATCTTTTTCATAGAAACTTGTTTTTCCTTCTAAACCTAAAAATTCTAGTACATAAGGATCTCTTATTATATTCTTAGGTTCTACTTTTTCTGGTAATCCTATTTCTTTTTCTACCGCTTCTTTATCTTGACTTGCTAATAATCTTTCATAATAGAATGTTCCTATTTGTCTCTTTAACTGCCTTACACTCCAATTAGATTTTACACATTCATTAGCATAAAATTGTCTAGATTTTTCATCTTCAATTCTCATTAATAGATTATAATGTGACCAACTCAATTCGCTAGACAGTGTCTGGCGAATTGGAAATGTACGATAAAATTGTCTCATATTTTTTAAATTTGCAACTGTAAACCCTTTTCCAAATTCACTTGTTAACTGTTCTGATAAATATTCTAATAGTCTTTTACCATATTCTGCTCTATCACTTTCTCCACATGCTTTATGTATTTCTTGTCCTATTTCCCAATATGCTTGTACCATTGCAGAATTTACTACTGTATATACTTTAGCTTGTGCTGTTAATACACTATTTCTAATTATTTTGTACGATTCTTCTGGTTGTATTGTTATTTGGTTATCTTCCATAGACGTCCTCCTTATTTTACCAATTGTTTAAAATGTTTAATTCTTTTTATAGGAATATCATATTATTGTATATTTTTTACATATCTTATCATAAAAAAACTAAAAAAGAAAGTCTTTTGACAAAGACTTCCAGTTTTAACTTTACTTCTAAAAATTTTATTAAACACAACCCAATATCAGTATTTTAGGTCAGGGGAAATACCAGTCTTTTTTATTATTTTTTTGACCCATCAACCGTTTACCAGGTTGTATTTTTTATATATAATTTTTGTTAATTTAGAGCTTATTTTTAATACATTTATAGGTTATTTCCTAGTATAGTTGACATGTCATAAAACGTTGATATATACGCATTTATTCAAGTTTTAGTACCGCAACACACTCCACATGACTCGTATACGGAAACATATCTACTGGTTGTACTTCCTTTATTTCATATTTTTCTTCTAATTGTTTTAAATCTCTTGCTAGTGTTGCTGGGTTACAGCTTATATATACAATTTTTTCTGGTTTTAATGTTTTTAATATTTCTATAGTTTTATTATCTAGTCCTTTTCGCGGAGGGTCTACAAAGACTACTTTTGGTTTTTCTTCTATATTTTCTAATATCTGTGGTAATACTTTTTCTACGTCTCCTGCGTAGAATTCTATATTATCAACATTGTTTATTTGTGCATTTTCTTTAGCATCTTCTATTGCCTGCTCTACTATTTCTATGCCATATACTTTTTTGAAATATTTTGATGCAAATATTCCTATTGTTCCTATTCCGCAGTATAAGTCTAGTGCAATATCATTCTTTTGAGTAAGCTCTGCATTTGCGTATTTTATTGCAGTACTATATAGTATCTCTGTTTGAATTGGGTTTACTTGATAGAATGATAGGGGTGATATTTTGAATTTGTACTCTCCTAAAATATCATATATATATCCGCTTCCATATATTATTTCATTCCTGTTTCCTAATATTACATTAGTATTTTTTGTATTATAGTTTTTTACAATGGATTTTATGTTTGGGTTTTTTGCTGTTAAGTATTCTACTAGTTCTTTTTCCTTTTTAAAGTTATTATCATTAACAACTAGAGTAACTAAAACCTCGTTTGTTTTTACTCCAATTCTTATAACAATATGCCTTACTGTTCCCTTTAGTGTTTGTTCATTATATACTGATATGTTGTTTTCTTTTATAAATTTAAATATTTTATTTGCAATTTTATTACACTCTTCATTTTGGATAAAGCAATTCTGAACTGGTACTATATTATGAGTTCTTTCTGAATATACACCCATAACAGGATTATTGTCTTTACCTAATCCAACTGGATATTGTAATTTGTTCCTATAATTTAAAGGATTATCCATTCCTATTACATCATTTACTTTAAGTTTCCTATTTAGTGCTTTATATAAACAGTTTTCAACTTTTGCTTTTTTTACTTTCAAAGTGTAGTCATATTTAATATGTCTTAAATTACATCCTCCGCATTTTGGAAAATCGCTGCAATCTGCATCTGTTCTGTATTCTGAAGGTTTAATAATCTTTAAAATTTTAGCATATGCAAAGTTTGATAAAACTTTTAGAATTTTTATTTCTACCTGTTCTCCCTTTATCACACCTTGTATAAATATTGGGAAGTTATCTATTTTTGCAATTCCTTCTCCTTGATATCCATTATCTATAATTTCAACCTCGTATATTTGGTTTTTCTCTAACATTTTCTTCACCTACTACATAAGATTATATGTTAAATAGAAATAAAAAGCAAGATTTTTTTATCACAATTCTTGTAACACATTTTTTTTATTTTGAATAGTATATAACATAACAAATGAAAAAAACATAAGATTTTTTCTTACTTTAAGGGAGGTGAAAGTAGTATGCCAGAAAATAGAGGATGCGGTTGCGGTGGTTTCGGATTTGGAAATGACTGTTGCTGGATTATAATTCTATTAATAATAATCTGCTGCTGTTGCGGAGGTAACAATGGCTGTGGAGGTTGCTAATTGAATTATAGATTAGTTTTACTTGGGTGGATACTTACTTCCACCCCCAATAATTTATAGTTTCAGGGACGTGATTAAAATTTATAAACTTTAATCACGTCCCTAAATATTATACATCTTTTTTATGCTATTTTTGGTCCCATCTTTTTCCCACCTAATAGATGAAAATGTAAGTGTTTTACTTCTTGTCCTCCATCTTCTCCACAATTTACTATTACTCTAAATCCTTTTTCTAGTATTCCTTCTTGTGTTGCTATTTTATTTATTGCTCCATATATTTTTCCTATAATTGCCTCATCTTCTTTTTCTAGTTCAACTAAACTTGTTATGTGTTTTTTAGGAATTACAAGCACATGAATTGGTGCAACAGGGTGTATGTCTCTAAATGCTAATATCTCATCATCTTCATATACTATATTTGATGGAATCTCCTTATTTATTATTTTACAAAAAATACAATCTTCCATTTTTACAATTCTCTCCTTTTATTCCAAAATTGCTTTTATACGCCTTACACCTGCTGACGAAGCCTCTTCTTTTTTTATCTTAAAATGTCCAAGTTCGCTTGTGTTATGCACATGAGGTCCTCCACATAATTCCATTGACACATCTCCTATTTTGTATACTGAAACTATGTCTCCATATTTATCTAAAAACATTGCCTCTGCTCCTTGTGCTATTGCTTCATCTTTTTTCATTTCTAGCTTTTCAACAGGTATCGCCATTTGTATATATTCATTTACCAAGTCTTCTGTCTTTTGTTTTTCTTCATCTGTCATTTTACTATTATGTGAAAAATCAAATCTCATTCTTTCAGCAGTTATATTGCTTCCTTTCTGATGCACATGGTTTCCTAAAACATTTTTTAGTGCGGCATTTAAGAGATGTGTTGCTGTGTGGTATTTTGTTTCCATTTCTCCTGTTGAAGCAAGACCTCCTTTAAATTTTTGTGTAGCTCCTTCTCTTGATTTTTTTTGATGCTCTGCAAATTTTTCTTTAAATCCTTCTGTGTCTACAGTTAATCCTTGTTCTATTGCAAGTTCTTCTGTTAGTTCTATCGGAAAGCCATATGTGTCATATAGTTTAAAAGCTATTTCCTTGTTAATTGCTTTATTCTCTAAAGAGCTAGTTGCTTTTTCAAATTCTCTCAAGCCTTTTTCTAGTGTTTTATTAAATTTGATTTTTTCATCTTTTAATACTTGTAATATTATTTCTTTATTTGTTTCAAGTTCTGAATAGTATTTTGAATATTTTTCTATTATGATTTTTGCCAAAACTTGTTCCCAATTACCATTTATATCTATATTTATTTTTTTAGCATATCTGATTATTCTTCTTATTAATCTTCTTAGAATATATCCCTGGTCTGTATTTGATGGTTTTATTCCTGCATTATCCCCACTTATCATTACAATGGCTCTTATATGATCTGCTATTATTCTCATAGCTCTAGTGTTTTTTTCATCATCATAAGACAATCCTGATATTTCCTCTATTTTTGTAATTACATCCTTCCAGACTGAAGATTTGTAATTATCAGTATGTCCTTCTAATATTGCTGTCACTCTTTCTACTCCTAAACCTGTATCAACATTTTTATTTTCTAATGGTTTAAATGTTCCGTCTGACTCGTGATTGTATTGCATGAATACATTGTTCCAAATTTCTACCCAATTTTCATTTTCTGGATCAAATTTTTCTGGTATTTCTTCATTGCTTCTCCAGTAAAATATTTCTGTATCCGGTCCACATGGCCCTGTTAATTCCATATTAGGCCACCAGTTATTTTCTTCTCCTAAAAAAGCTATTCTTTCTTCTTTTATGCCAACTTTTTTCCAAAGCTCTGCTGTTTCTACGTCTTGTGGTACTATATCGTTTCCTTTAAATACTGTTACAGCTAAACGATTAACTGGTATGTTCAAGTGTTTAGTTAGCAATTCAAAGCTCCATGAAATTGCATCTTCTTTAAAGTAATCTCCTAGAGACCAGTTTCCAAGCATTTCAAAAAACGTATGGTGTGTTGTATCTCCTATTGAATCTAAGTCATTTGTTCTAAAACATTTTTGAACATCGGCAAGACGTTTTCCTTCTGGATGTTTTTCCCCTTTTAGATATGGCACTAATGGTTGCATACCTGCAGTATTAAATAAACATGTTGGGTCATTCTCTGGTATTATTGGTGCACTTGGAATAATTTTATGTCCTTTACTTTCGAAGAACTTTAAAAATGTGTTTTTTAAATCTATGTTTTTCATTTTTCCTCCTAAACTATTTATTATTATACACTTAAATAGGTTTAGTTTTCAATAGTTTTATCTGAATTCGCTTAAATATTTTTGTATAAAATATACTTTTTTTATATGATTATATCGTTATTGCACATTTTTAAAAATTTTGTCAGATTTATGAATATTTTTCTTTTTCTTTCAAATACTATTTTTGAACAAAAATAGTTGAAGGAGGTAAAATTTTGAAAGCAACTGGAGTAGTTAGAAGAATTGATGATTTAGGTAGAATTGTTATTCCTAAAGAAATTAGAAGAACTTTACGAATTAAAGAAGGCGATCCTCTTGAAATTTTCACAGATAAAGAGGGAGAAATTATCTTGAAAAAATATTCCCCTATTGGTGAGCTTTCTGAATTTGCAACGGGATATGCTGAAACTCTTGCTAAAACAACTGGTCATATTGCTTGCATTACTGATAAAGATACTGTTATTGCTGTCTCTGGCGGTTCAAAAAAGGAATTTTTGGAACAATCTTTAAGTCCTGAATTGGAAAAGGTTATTGAAAACAAAGAAATATATACAAGTAAAGCAAATAACGAAATTGCTTTACCTATCACTCAAAACGATAATAAAGAAAGGCGTTATAATTCTCAGGTTATTTATCCTATTATTTCTGATGGTGATGTTATAGGAAGTGTTATTCTGCTTTCTAAAGAGCAAAATACTACAATGGGAGATACTGAGCTTAAAGTAGTGCAATCTGCTGCTGGTTTTTTAAGTAGTCAAATGGATGTGTAGTATAAAAAAATGAGGGGTATGGTTCAAAGTCCTCTCATTTTTTGCTAATGAATAATAAATTTTATAATAAGTCTTTTACTGATTCACTTATTATTTTGTTTACATCTGCTAGCATTATGTTGAATCGTACTTCTATGTCGAAGTAATTTTTTATTTGTTTGTCTTCATTTAATATTTTGTACATTTCTTGGAGTTTTTTCATTTTTTCCGGATCGTCTTTCCCTTGAAATGCCATTGCTTGTAAGTCATATCTAATCTTTTCAAAATCATCTATTTTTGCTTTCAATTCTTGATTGCTAGCTATATCTTCTTTTGCTTTTTTGTACTCTTCGTATTCTTTGCTTTCTTGTATTGCTTTTGCTAAATTATTAGCTTCATCATATACGTACATAATTATTACCTCCTCTTATTTTAAAGAGAACTGCACCTTTTGAGTCGTTCCCTTGTTTTTTATAACTATATGTTTATGCATATGCTTGGCGTTTTTTGAATGATAATAGATTTGTAATTTCGTTTTCCGTTCCTTTTGCTTTTTTGGCTTTTTGGACTCTTTCTTGCAAAATTTGATTTGCTTGGCGTTCTGCCATTGTTTGGCATATTGCTTTTTCATATGTAAAATATGTATCTTGTGCAATTTTTGCCCAATTGTATTCATTTTTTACTTTTATTTTAGCTTGTTTTGTTATTCTATCACATAATTCTGGATTTAGTAATAATTCTAGTATAGAATCTGCTAATGAATTTGAATTTCCTGCATAGCTTTTCATACCATCTACTTTGTGCTCTACTATTTCATTTAGTCCTCCCACATCTGATACTACAGTCGGAACTCCTGCAAGCATTGCTTCTAATGCTACTATTCCAAATGGTTCATATGTACTTGGGAATACTGAAACATCTGCACATTTGTACATTTTAGATACTTGCTTTGCATTTAAATATCCTGTAAAATATACTTTTTGACCTAATCCCATTGTTTCTACTTGTGCCTTCAGCTCATCTAACATTCCGCCTTTTCCTGCTATTATTAGTTTGGCATCATTATAACCAGCTAGTATTTTAGGCATTGCTGATATTAAATGTTGAACTCCTTTTTCATATACTAGTCTTCCCATAAATAATATTATTTTTTCATTATCTGCTGCATATTGCCTTCTAAATTCATAATCTCTTTCTATTCCAGTATATGAGTTTGTATTTATTCCATTTGGTATTACATTTATTTTTTCATATGGAAGTCCAAATAGTCTTTGTAAATCATTTTTCATAAATTTACTATTTACTATTACTTCTGAAGCTTCATATGTTAGTAGCCATTCTGTATCATTTACATACCTTTGGTTTTCATTGTGTATTCCACTATTTCTACCTGCCTCTGTAGCATGAATTGTACATACTAATGGTATTCCATATGAATTTTTTAATGTTTTTGCACTATATGCAACTAACCAGTCATGTGCATGTATAACATCAAATTTACCATTTTTCTCTATTAATTCGTTTGCTTTTGCTACCATGTTAAAGTTTAATTGCATAATCCAGTCAATAAAATTATTAGGATTAATTATATAATTATCAACCCTATAGACATCTACTCCTTTATCATTTTCATAGTATGGGAGTTCTCCTTCTCTATATGTAATAACTGTTACTTCATGACCATCTTTAATAAGTCTTTTTGATAAATCATGTACTACTCTGGCAATTCCGCCTACTATTCTTGGTGGGTATTCCCATGTTAACATTAAAATTTTCATTTAATAAATCCTCCCTATTTGTTTTCTTTTGTTGCTATATATTTTCAACATTATTTTATATTATATTTAGAAAAAAGTAAACATTTTTTTCCATTTTTTTAAAATATTTTTAATAACAATAATAATACTGCTCCAGGTATTCCAAATATCCCTATAAATATAGAAGTAATTATATTTAATCCTATATGCAAATTAAAGGGGGCTCCTATTTGATTTATAAAATATATTAAAAACCCTCCCAATATTGAGTTGAATATTAGTTTTAAAATTTTGATTATTGAAATTTTAAAAACTACTCCAACAATTAGCATTGTTATTACACAGCTTAAAATTATCAAAACATTATTTATTTCCAAAGTAATCCCTCCTTTTAATAGGTATGTCTTACTTTGGACAAATATTCTAGCTTATTCGTAATTTTAATTCATTTATAATGTCTACTGAAAAGCCCTTTTGTTTTACCTCTTTTATTAAATAATCTAATTTTGCCTTATGTGCTTTTATTTGATACAAATAATAGTCAATAAGTTCTCCTTCTGCTTGTTCAAAATTCTTATTAGCTACGTTTAGGTCTGTTTTAGTTTTTAATATGCATTCTACTAGTTCAATATCTATTTTGTTTTTTCTCATAATGAATTTCCTCCACAATTTGTATTATATGCATTTTTTTGGAAAATATTTATTTTGTATTGATATTGTGTTGATTTTAAGTTATAATGTTCTTATGCTATTATAGCTCAGTTGGTAGAGCAATTGATTCGTAATCAATAGGTCGCCAGTTCGATCCTGGCTAATAGCTCCATAAAAAAATCCAATGGGAAATCCCATTGGATTTTTTATTTGAATCTTCTTCCTTTTATTGGTTTTGAGTTTGCATTTTGATCATTGTTTGTTTCTTCTTTTTGTGCTATTTTTATTGATTCTATATTTTCGTTGGCATTTGTAATTTTAGGCTTTAGGGCTACTGCTGCTCTTTGGTTTAAGTTCTCTTTATTATATTCTGCAAGTTTTGCTAATATTCTTTGATAGTTTTTGTAGTCATATGCAAAGTATATTGTTAATCCTACAAAGCTTGCTGTTGCTATTAATAACATTCCTGATATTAATTTATCAAAATTTGCTGTTATCCATCCTCCTATTGAGTTTCCTATTCCATTAAACCAATTTTTAATTTTTTGTATTGTTGTTAGTGGTACTACTATTGGCTCGTCTTCTCTTTCTATGGTTATTTTATATGTTTTTTGCTCTTCTGACCCTGTTTCATTTGGTAATGTTACTTTTATTGTTATTTCATTTTTTCCTGCTTTTATTTTTTCATTTCCTATTATCTCTATTTTTGCATTTTCTCTATTTGCTGTTGCATCCACCTGTAGTTCTTTTATAGTGTATGATAATTTTTCTAAATTCTTATATTCATATGTATTAAATACAAATTGTGGTTCTAGTTTTATTTCAACTTTTTGATTGTTTTCATCTATATAATATATACTTAATGTTTGTAGGTTTAATTCTGGTAATGCTCTTGTTACTATTATTTTGTATGTGTCTGTGCTTCCATCTTCAGCTGTCACAACAATTTCCACATTGTTTTCTCCTACTTGTAGTTCTTCATTTCCTGTTATTTTTACTGTGGCTTTTGAATGTTCTGGTGTTGCTACTATGCTTAGTTTTGTGATTTCATTTGGAACATTTATAGAATACTCTTTTACTTTTTTATTGAATTCTGGTGTTATTACTCCTTCTGCAATTTGTAGGATTGATAAGTTTGAATTATCAGATTTTTTTGTTTCGGCTGGTTTTGTAGTTGTGTTAGTCGATGGTTTTGTAGTTGGTTTTGAGGGTTCGGTTGGGGTTGTCGGCGTTGTTGGTGTTGGTTGTTTAATTATTACACTTTTTGATGCTTTTTGTGTTCCTTCTGTTTCACTAGCATAATTGGCTACTAGACCCGAACCACTAATAGTAATAGTTCCTGAACTTCCAGCAACACAAGAAATTGTTAATGATGATTGTGACATTAAATCAACATAAGTCTGGCTTAAAGTTCCATTGCTTGCAGATAAGTTAATTGCACCAGCTTCATTACTACCAACTGAAACCGTAACATTAAAGCTTTCCCCTGGTGAAACAGTAGACTTTGAAGTGCTTATAGTTAAAGTTGCATTTGAGACTGTTGTTAATAGCAAGCTCGTAATAATAATTACTCCTATCAGTAATATGCTTTTAAAAATTTTCTTATTCATATTTATCTTTTGTCCTCCTTATTTATAAAGAAATTTTACTCATATTCATTATGTGATTTTTGACTTTAACATAGTCTAGAGGTGTTATATTTCCATCTCTATTTGCATCTCCTGCTAAGCTATAAATTCCTTCTAGCTTAGTTATATTCATTATATTATTTTTTATTTTAACATAATCTAAAGGTGTTATCTTTCCATCACCATTTGCATCTCCAAGCATTATCACCGTATATTCTTGCTCTCCAATCTTAACCTTTGCACCTGTTCCAAAAATTTCGCCTTCTAGCACTGCCTCTGGTATATCTGTTATCTTTATATCCGGTGTTACTCTTATATTTGTGCCTTCTATTTTATATTTTTCTACCGGTGCTTTTTGTATGTATGCTTCTGATATGTATCCTTGTGTTCCATCTTGTAATTTTACTCTATACCAAGTGTGTCCATTAATTTTGAAATCTATTTTATCTATTATTGTTACTTGTGTTCCAACTGGCAATATTTGTTTTACCCTTGTATTAGTTGTTCCTGGTCCGTTTCTTAGGTTACACATTGCTCCTATGGTTGCTGGTTCATTTACAATTTCTACAGTGTCAACATCTTTTAGATATTCTCTTGATGCATATCCTATTATTGCTTCACTTCCTGCATTGTAGAATATCTTATCCCAATAACGTCCATCACTTGATATTTCTTCTGCTCTTTCTATTCTAACAATTGTTGTTCCTTTTGGCACTTTTCCCTTTATATCATAATTTGTTGAAGGTCCTCTTCTTACTGTAAGCGGATAATATAGTGTGTTTACTACTACATTTTCTGTATGTAATGATATTTTTCTTCCTGGTTTTATTGAAGCTGTGGTAGGCATATTGTTATATATTGGTATTATAAAATTAAAATTGTTTTCTAAAATTCCTAAATTGTTATATTCTCTTTGAATGGTTGTGCTCTCTGTGTATGGTGCTGATAGATTTTGTTGGTATTGATGCCAATATAGGCATTTGCTAGCTTCATCTACACTGAATTTTTCTAAATATAAACAGTCTTGATATCCGTTAATATATTCTCCTGATAAAAAATATGCCCCTCCAATTATTGAAAGTTCTGGGTTTGTCCAACCTTTTTCTTTCGCCTTTTCTAAACCATTTTTAATTACTTCAGCAATTGGTGAACCAGATGGTGCGGTGGCTCCTATGTTAAAATAATTGTAATATCCTAAATATTGTGTTGTATTTCCTTGTGCATTTGTGTAAGTATAATTTCCACTTGTTGTACTGCTACCATTTCTTCCTTGTTCTTGTATGATTCTTGCAGCTAAATGATATGGACTTACATTGTTTTTCTTTCCTGCTTCATAAATTACCTGAGCAAAAGATTTGTTTATAACTTGAGTATTTCCTGCTGTATCTATATATGTAATAGTATCTGTATCCATATTAGTACCTGAAAGTATTGATTTTACTCCTTGTACAGTGTGTACAGCTTCATTAAATGACAATGTTTCAAATGCAAATATATATGTTTCGTTTAACCAATTTCTTGGATCTATATAATATGAAACTGTTTTGTTGGATGCACAGTACCATTGACTTTCATATAAAATTGGGCTACCATCTGACATTTTACAAGTTGGGCATACCCAATCTCCTACATTATCTGTTGTGTAAGTTTTATGTACTACACTTCTAAAATGTTTTGCTGTTGTTTCATTATAAAGAACCGTGTTCCAGTCTAAACCTGTATACAGTGCTGTAAAAGTCCAATTTGGATGAGCAGTTTTTAACTCTTGCACTAATGTATATATTTCTGGATAATTTACTAAATTTGTTAAGTCCTCTGTTCTTTCTCTTGCCTCAACATTATTAGGTAAAAACGCTAGAATTATACAATATATTAATATTGTTACAAAAAGAACTAAACTAAAGGTCTTTTTAATTTTATTCATTTCTTTCCTCCAAATATCATTTGTAAATTTATAGATGATTATAGTATATAATATCGTAAAAAGTAAGTCAAGGAAAAATTTTAAAAAACCTTTGGAAAATTTTAAGAGCATAGAAAAGTTTTTCCTTTTCTACACTCTTAATTTTCATCAAATTTATATATATATGTTTTTACATTGGGAAGCAAATCTCTTATATATACTACATTTCCGTTTTCTAATTGTAGTGTTACATTTGGATATGTTTTTATCATTCTTTCATTGCCCCAGAATTTTTGTATTAATTCTGACCTTTGTTTATTCCCATATATTTTATTATATTGTTTTATTATTTTTGATTTATTTTTAATATTCAAGTTGTTTTCAGCTGACATTCTTATTAAAAATAAGTCCATGGCTATAGCAGAAGCTATTACATTAAATATCATAAAAATTATTGCAATACTGGTTAGAATTTTTAGTATTCTTAAGTTTATTTTTGATTTTATGTAATCGATAAATTTATCTATTGCTGGATTTATTATTCTAATTAATATTAAGCTTAAGATACCCCAAAATATTGAATATAATAAGCATATTCTTCCATTGATGTTTAAAAATCTTTTTGAATAGTCCCACCATCTTGCACCAAATAGTATTTCTCCCAAAAAGCTCATAATATATTCTATTATTGAGCCTGTTATGCATCCTCCTAAAAATAGTGTATAATTATTTTTGTTAAAAAGTCGCAACACTAAAATCAGTACTACTGCACCTACTCCATATATTCCACAAAATGGTCCATATAAAAAGCTTTTTCTACTTTCAAGTACATTATAATTAACAAGTGCAAATAAAGTTTCTACTACAAAACCTATAAAACTATATATTATGAAATATATTAGTATTCTCCATATATTTATCTTTTCTGTTTTTTTCTCCATATATTACCTTCCTACTATTGTTCCAATACTTTCTTCTTTAAATACTGATTTTACAAATATTTTTACTAAATTTTCTTGAGCTATTTCTATACATTTGTTATGTAATACTTCTGCTCCATTGTTTGACAATTCTAACATTTTATCATATGATATTGTTTCATATCTTTTAGCATTTTGATTTTTGTTCGGATCCTCTGAATATATTCCATCAACATCTTTGAATATTTCACACCTTTCAGCTTGCAACGCAGCAGCTAATGCTATTGCTGTTGTGTCTGAACCACCTCTTCCTAATGTTGTTATATTTTTGTTTTTATCTACACCTTGAAATCCTGCAACAATCACTATTTTGTTCTCTTTCAGGTCTTTATTGATTTTAGAAGTTTCAATTTCCGTGATATTTGCATCTCCAAAATTTGAGTCTGTAATTATTGGTATTTGCCATCCCAAGTATGATATTGCTTGATATCCTAAACTTTTTAAACACATTGCTAGTTTTGCAATTGTTATCTGTTCTCCTACTGATACTAACATATCATGTTCTCTTTTGTTTGGTTTTTGAGTTATTTCTTTTTCTTCTTGTATTAGTTCATCTGTCGTATTCCCTTGTGCTGAAACTACAACTACAATTGATTTTCCTTTGTTTTTTTCTTTTATAATGTGCTTACAAACATTAAAAAGTTTTTCTGTATTTGCTACAGAACTTCCTCCAAATTTTTGTATAATTATTCCCATTATGGAACCTCTTTTTACATATAAAATACCAATAGCACTTAAATCTAAGTGTTATATCTTTTCTTCTTTGTATATTATACGTCAAAAGAATCTTTTTGTGAATATATTTTTACTATTTTCTATTGTTTTCTGTTTTTCTATAAAATAAGATAAGTGGTAATGGTTATGTCACTTATCTTATTATTGTTTTTAAGTATGCTTCAATAAATTCATTTAATTCTCCGTTCATCACTGCCTCAATATTGCCAACCTCGTAGTTTGTTCTATGATCTTTCACAAGTGTGTATGGGCAAAATACATATGAGCGGATTTGACTTCCCCATGCTATATCTCGTTGTACTCCTTTTAAATCTTCTATTTTTTCTTTTTGTTCTTTTTCTTTTAGTTCTAATAATTTTGATTTTAACATTGTCATTGCATATTCTCTATTTTGTGTTTGAGACCTTTCAGTTTGGCATGCTGTTACGATTCCTGTTGGTATATGCGTTAGTCTTACAGCTGATGAGGTTTTATTTACTTTTTGTCCCCCTGCTCCTGATGCTCGATATACATCCATTTTTATGTCATCTGGATTTATATCTAGCTTTATATCTTCTGTTATTTCTGGTAGTACCTCTGCTGAGGCAAATGATGTGTGTCTTCTTCCTCCGGCGTCGAATGGTGATATACGTACTAATCTATGTACTCCATTCTCACCTTTTAAATATCCATAAGCATTTTCGCCTTTTACTAAAAAGGTTACACTTTTTATGCCTGCTTCATCACCCTCTAAGTAATCTAGTTCGTGAACTTCAAAGCCATTGCTTATAGCCCATTTGCTATACATTCTGTATAGCATTTCAACCCAATCTTGAGATTCTGTTCCTCCTGCTCCTGGATGAAGTGTAACTATTGCATTATTTTTATCATATTTTCCAGATAATAATGTTTCTAATTGTAAATGTTCTATGTCTTCTTCTAATTTAGCTGTGTTTTTTAGAACTTCTTTACATAGTTCAATATCTTCTTCCTCTAATAGCAGTTCATTTAAGTCCACTAAATTTTCATATTCCGTCTCTATTTTTTTAAATTTTGCTAACTTGTTTTGCAAATGCTTCATTTTTGTAAGTACTAGTCCAGAACTTTGTTGGTTATCCCAAAAATTAGGTTCTCCTGTTTTTATTTCTAGCTCTTTTAGCTCTGTTTCTATGTTATTTATATTTAGTGCTTCCTCTATACTATTAATTTTTGATTTTAAATTTAATAATTTGTGTTTGTTTTCTTCTAATTCGAGCATGTTTCTCTCCTATTCATTTAAATTATAAGTTATGAGTATATAAAAGCTTTTCAAGTAAATTTGCTATTTACCGCAACATTGTTTATACTTCTTACCTGAACCACATGGACATGGGTCATTCCTGCCTACTTGTGGTCCTTCGTTTTTTATTGGAGTGCTTGGAGCATTTTGAGATTTATGAGGTATTGCATTTTCTGTTTGCTTTAATCCTTCTCCTGTAATTTTTACTGTTTGTTTTCTTTCTATTTTTTGTATTCCTTTTATGTGTGTTAAAATTTTTACAACGTCTATTTTTATGTCGTTTACCATTTGTTCAAACATATCAAAACCTTCTATTCTGTATTGTGCCACAGGGTCTTTTTGTCCATATGCTCTTAGTCCTATTCCATCTTTTAGTTCATCCATTGCGTCTATGTGATCCATCCATTTTTGGTCAACTACTTTTAGCATAACTACTCTTTCTATTTCTCTTATTTGTTCTTCTCCTATTTCTTTTTCTTTTGCTTCGTAGTTTGCTAAAGTTTTATTATATAGGTTTTCTATAAGTTCTGGTACGTTTTCATTTATTTCTGTTATGTCTATATCTAATATTGATTTTATTTCTGTTTTTAGGCTCTCTTTGTCTAGTCCTTCTTCATTTTCATGTGTTGTCACTATTTCTTCTATTACTGAATGCATCATTTTTTGTATTTGTTCTTTTAGGTTTTCTCCGTTTAGAACTTCTCTTCTTTGTTTATAAATTATTTCTCTTTGTGTGTTCATTACATCATCATATTGGAGTACATGCTTTCTTATGCTGAAATGCTTTCCTTCTACTCTTTTTTGTGCATTTTCAACAGTTTTTGAAAGCAGGCTCATTTCTATTGGCATATTTTCATCTGCTTTTAGAGTGTTATATAAACTTGTTATCATATCTCCACCAAAGATTTTCATTAAATCATCATCTAGTGCTATATAAAATCTTGATTCCCCTGGGTCTCCTTGTCTTCCACTTCTTCCTCTTAGCTGATTATCAATTCTTCTTGATTCATGTCTTTCTGTTCCTATTATTTTTAAACCACCTGCTTGTAATACTTTTTCTTTCTCTTCTTTTATTTCATTTTCAAATTTTTCTTGATATTTATTAAATACTTTTCTTGCTTCTAAAACTTGTTCATCCTTTGTTTCGTTATGAGCATTTGCTTGTTCTATAAGTTCATCTGAATATCCTTGTTTTCTCATTTCTTGTTTTGCTAAGAACTCTGAATTTCCTCCAAGCATTATATCAGTACCACGTCCTGCCATGTTTGTAGCAATTGTTACGGCTCCAAATTTTCCTGCTTGTGCTATAATTTCTGCTTCTTTTTCGTGATATTTGGCATTTAATACCTCATGTTTTACTCCTTCACGTTTTAAAATACTACTTAATTTTTCTGAGTTTTCAATTGAGACTGTACCTACTAAGACTGGTTGACCTTTTTCGTAACTTTTCTTTATATCTTGTACTACTGCATTAAATTTTGCTCTTTCATTTTTGTATATTATGTCATTCAAGTCTTGTCTTATCATTGGCTTGTTTGTTGGTATTGAAACAACATCTAGGTTATATATTTCTCTAAATTCTGCCTCTTCTGTCATAGCTGTACCTGTCATGCCTGCTAATTTGTCATACATTCTAAAATAGTTCTGGAATGTTATTGTTGCTAATGTTTTTGATTCATTTGCAATTTTAACATTTTCCTTTGCTTCTATTGCTTGATGTAAACCATCACTATATCTTCTTCCATACATTATTCTTCCTGTAAATTCATCTACTATTAAAACTTCTCCATCTTTTACGATGTAGTCTATGTCTTTTTTCATAATGCCATGTGCATGTAAAGCTTTGTTTATGTGATGAACTATATCAGAATTGTCTATGTCATTTAAATTCTCTAGTTTGAAATATTCCTCTGCTTTTTTAGTTCCTCTTTCTGTAAGAGTTGCAGATTTTGCTTTTAGATCTATTACATAATCATATTTTTCATTGTCTTCAGCTTGTTCTAGATTCTTTGCGTCTTCTTCTATTATTGTTTTTGCTTTTAATTTTTTAACAAAGTCATTTGCTAAATTATATAAATTAGAACTTTCTGCTGCTGTTCCTGAAATTATAAGTGGTGTACGAGCTTCATCTATTAAAATACTGTCTATTTCATCTACTATGGCATAGTTGAGCGGTCTTTGTACCATATCTTGTTTATTTATAACCATGTTATCTCTTAAATAGTCAAAGCCATATTCGTTATTTGTTCCATATGTTATGTCTGCCTGATAGGCTTCTTTTTTCTGTGCTGGTTCCATTCTTGCTACTACTAACCCTACTGTCAATCCTAAGAATTTATATAGTTTTCCCATCCATTCGCTATCTCTTTTTGCTAGGTAGTCATTTACTGTTACTACATGAACTCCTTTTCCTGAAAGTGCATTTAGATATACTGGCAAGGTTGCCACTAATGTTTTTCCTTCTCCTGTTCGCATTTCAGCAATTCTTCCTTGATGAAGTATAATTCCACCTATTAATTGAACATCGAAATGTCTCATTCCTAAAACTCTTTTTGAGGCTTCTCTTACAACTGCAAAAGCTTCTGGTAGAATATCATCTAATGTTTCACCTTTTTGTAATCTTTCCTTAAATTCGCTTGTTTTTGCTTTTAGTTGCTCATCTGTTAATTTTTCGATATTTGGCTCTATATTGTTTATTTTTTCCACAATTGGCATTACCCTTTGAACTTCTTTTTCACTATATGATTTAAAAATTTTACTTAAAAATCCCATCTTGTATCCTTCTTTCATATTATTCTAACTATATATTTATATCATAAAATATCATATCTTTCAAGATTTTACATAGAATTAAGTGAAATGCAATAGTTAATTAATATTTAAAGATAGCCGAGTTTTGCTAAACTTTAAATGATAGAAGTGAGGGGTTATTATGTTTGTTTTTAATGTTAAGCTTAATAGTAAGAGTATTATCAAATTTTCTCTTATACTAGTCTCCATTATTGTAGTAGTTTTTTTTATTATTTCGCTTTATAAAATATTAAGCTCTAGTTTTAAGGTTAACGATGAAATCAAGGAGCCTGATGTAGCATATTTAAGCTCAGACGAATATACTAATGTTTTAAAAAGTGTATATGAAAATTTAGATACATACATCGGTCAAAAAATTTGTTTTTCAGGATATGTTTATAGAAATTTAGATTTCGCTGATAATCAATTTGTTTTGGCAAGAGATATGGTTGTTCAAGGAAGTAGCAAAACTTTAATTGTTGGTTTTTTATGTTCTCATCAAGAAGCTTCTAAATTCTCAGATGGTGTGTGGGTTGAAATAACTGGAGAAATTTCAAGAGGTAATTATCATGGAGAAGTTCCAATTATTAAGGTTATTAAAATAAAAAAAGTAGATAAGCCTACTGATGAGTTTGCTTGTCCACCTGATTCAACTTACATTCCCACAGGAATTATATATTAATGTGGAGCACCAAAAATAGTGCTCCATTTTATCAATATGTTTTTTTGTATTGTTTACCCTTCTTTAAAGCCTTCTCCATATACTTCTCTTGCATTAGTTATTATAATAAACGCCGAAGGGTCTATTTCTTCTACTATTTTTCGTGCTTCTATTATTTCTGTTCGTGACATTACACATAATAGCATTTTCTTCTTTTCTTTTGTATATGTTCCCTCTCCATATAGTGCTGTTGTTCCCCTTCTTAATTCATTGTTTATTCTCTCTGATATTTCCTCCCATTTTGGAGATATTATAAGCAACATTTTTGTAAAATTAATTCCTTCAAAAAATATATCTAATATTTTTCCCATTATATATATTGCTAGAGCTGAATACAATCCAACCTCTATGTCTTTAAAAAATATTGTGTTTGCAACAACAATTATTGTATCAAAAATCACTATTAAAGTTCCTGTTTTTAAATGTGGTTTATATGTTTTAATGATATTAGCAAGTAAATCAGTTCCACCTGTTGATCCATTTGCTTTTAATATAATTGCTGTTCCTATTCCTACAATAACTGAACCATATAAAAAAGCTAAAAACCTATCTTCTGTAGCTGGTTGTATTTTTGCAAAGCCATTTAAAAATATTGATAACAATGCTGTTCCAAATACAGTCTTAATAAAAAATTTTTTTCCAACTTTAAAATATGCAATTGCAAATAATGGTATATTTAATAGTAGCATTGTTGTTCCAAGAGGAATTTTTAGCATATAATATACTATTGTGCTTATTCCTGAAAAACCTCCTGTTGAAAGTTGATTTGGAACTAAAAATAATTCCAACCCTATTGCCATAACAAGAGTGCCTATTGCAATTTTAAATAAATCAGATATGAGCTTTCTTGTTTTAACAATTTTCCTTTTTGATTTAAATTTCATAATAGTCTCCTTTGCATATTTTTAGTGTTTTTTTAAATTTTATGTATCTTTTTCATGTAGTTCTCGTATAATATTTTTGCAGTTTCTGGACTATCTTTTCCTGATGCATTTTTAATTGGTGCAAAGTCTTCTTCCCTTTTTCCTCTTAAAATAGCTATTCTATCAAATAAGCAAAAGCTGTCAAATATGAATTTTTCAAATTTATAGCAGTTTGCCTCTTGTGGTATTATTAATTTTCCTGTTTTATCTATATATTCTGTTTTTTTCTCTGCCACATGATATTTTAATTCTTTTGTACTTGCTTTTTTTATAGCTTCTATATTATACAAATTGCACATTATATGTGCTTCGCCATATATTATTTCGCCATTTTCATCTACTGCTACTCTCATATTTTCTGGTATTTCTGTATATTCTATTACTTTTATTTTTCCATCTTTTTTACAAAGTACTCCAACTTTTTCATATGGACTATTTTTTATTACAGTTCTTGTTGCAATTTTTACTTTTTCTTTTATTGCTAGACCAAGTAGAAGTGTATCTACATATTTTACTAGTAAATTGTCTACTGAACCTATAAAAACCCATTCAATACCTTTTTGTTCAAGTTCTTTTATTATACCGTTTTTTGCCATTGAGTGGAATATTCCACCATTTCCGTCTGAAGCTTGTTGTATTAGTCCTTTTTTGTCTAAAAGTAATTTTCCTTCTTTATTTAGCAAAGGTAAGTCTCCTTGTTTAAAAAACTTTATAAATTGTTTTGGATATCCAAAATAGTTTGCTTTTTCAAAGAATTCTTTTGTTTCTTCATGATTTTGAGGACTTGTCATAATATAACAATTCAGTGTTATATTGTATTTTTTTTGTGCTTCTTTTAGTTTATCTACTATAACCTCAAACAAAGATTTGACTTTTGAATTTATTTCTAGTTTAAAAGTTCCTTTTGGTCCATTATGTCCTAGTCTCGTACCCTGTCCTCCTGCCATTATTGCTACTGCGAATTTACCTTTTTTAATTTCTTCTTCTCCTAAACTTTCATATTCATTTAGTTCTTCCTTTTTTAGTTTGTCTGGATTTATTGCTTTGATAGGTTCTATATCCCCTATATCATCAATATTTTTTTTATTGATTGCATATTGGTATAATTCTTCTAATTGTGCAAAATCTATTTCTAATATTTGTTCTGCTTGTTCTTCAGTCTTAATCTTTATGTGATTTTGATTGTATTTTTTTAATATGCTTTCTGCTTGTTCTATTTTATTCATGTTTTGTCTCTCCTTGTGAAAATTTTCTTGATATACTATATCATGTTTTTTCACATTTGTCTAATTTTTATGTTGTAATTGTATATTCTACTGTAACTGTTGCATTTTTATATTTATTTGCTGCTTTTTCTATAGAATTAATTAGCATAATATGTTAGTTCTATATATACTGAGTCTGTATTTGCTATAATTGGTAATCCACTGATTTTGCCACTATTTCTTAAATAATCTAATAGATTTTTTACCTTTACATAATATACGCTTTCGGCGATTGAAACTATTCCCTTATCAATTAATCCCTCATTTACAATATTTATTATAGTTGTTCCACATTCTCGATTATTAATTTTAACGGCTACTGTAATATCTTTGTTTATATCTATATTTTTTAGAGCTCCATCTATAGAAATTTCACTTTCAGTTGTTAAATGACTTTCTCCCTCAACTAAATTTAATATTTTCTGAAAAATTTCTAATATTGTTCCATCCTTAGCAGTATATTCATATTCTCTACTTGTCGCAATGCCATCAAGTAAATTATTGCGTACATAACATATTGTAAAGATACCATTAACATATCCCTTTAATCTTGTTAGTACGGGTTTCCACCAATCCTTTTCATCTATTTCACTATTCGGTTTTCTATCTCCTAAAAAAATTATATATGTTAAATTATCTTTAATATCATTATCAGATTGTATTTTATTTTTTATATACTGTTCAGCAACAAGAAAAGCAGGAGTAAAAGATGTATTTTCTTCCCCTAAATTATTAATCTTTATCGTACGTCCCTGAAAATATGGATGTTCCCTAGGATATTTTGTTCTAATAAATCCTTGTTTAGGCTCATAATACCAGGCTGGACCAGATGCTTCTATAACAAAATCTGTAGCTACCGTATTTCCAGAATCATCCTCTCCAGTATCACATGCATAGCAGTATAAATCTACAATACAATCCGCTCGTTGATCACTGTTTATTTTTAAATCAAAATCACTTTCAGTGTCTTTGTTAATAACTATTTCATTAGATACTGTTGCATTGGTTGCAAATGGAATACAAGCAAAGCCATAATTATTATTTGTTTGATGTGCTACTGTTAAAACTCTCTTATACATATCTTTTATGGAATTATAAACACTATCATAAAATCCACCTACAATCATACTACTTGAAACATCTGGAAGTATTATTAAATTGAATGCTTCTTCTGAAACCGTACTGTTTTTTCTATTGAGTCTTAATGTGTATGATGGGTTTTCTGGTGGGGTTGGTGGATTTGGTGG